>ERZ773028.137-NODE-137-length-65743-cov-10.718061_pt1 | contig 65743 bp, 53 predicted proteins | sample MGYA00511123_ERZ773028 | MGnify/ENA primary metagenome ERZ773028 (study PRJEB29015, sample SAMEA2738134) | human oral metagenome | biome: human oral; feature: human-associated habitat; material: saliva | place: China | collected 2206 ... | reverse complement strand
CAGGACTATAGTGATGACCATACATTCGCTCGATAATATCACTAATTTCTCGAGTTGTTACACCGGTTTGATAGAGTTTGATAACCATCTCTTCTAAGTGGTCATCTCGACGTCCATAAGAGGGGATCAAAGCTGGACTAAAGTTTCCATTACGATCTCTTGGAATGCTCAACTGAACAGTCCCATATTTGGTTTCAAATTTCCGTGAATAGGTTCCATTACGACTATTCCCAGAATTATAGCCTACTTTATCGTAAGGTTCATACCCTAAAAAGGCTGATAACTCTGCTTGAAGCAGGTCATTCATAGCTGTTTCAAGAGAAGAACGGAAAAATTCATCAATATCTTGCATTTGGGCTAGGAAGTTAAGCAATTCTGTGGTAAACTGTGTCATAGGAATAAATCTCTTTCTAGTAATGTTTCGCAACTCTACTATAACGGATTTATTCCTTTTTTGTGTTTACACAACTTATTTTACACTACCATACAAATCTTTCTTTATCATATCGATAACACTATTTCCCATCTCTAATTCTCCATCATAAATAGCTTTAGAATCTGTATCTAGTGAATTACATAGAGTATTTAGAATTTTCGAGTCTGGATTGTTCTTGGTAGTGTAAAATTGGAGTCTACAATCTATGTTAGTAACGAGTAAGGACACCTAAAAAAGAATAATCAGAATAAGGACGACACGACTCATGACCGAAGAAGGCTGCTTAAGATGTATCATTTTAAGTGAAAAAATGGGTGGTAATAGTTCGGCAATTTACCGAACTATTACCACCCAGAAGACAGTTTAAAGTTTCGTCCAACGATTGTTAATTAATTATGACTTTTCGTCTACATCAAAGAAATTATAAGCCTATAACTTTAATGTTTTTTGATTTTTTCTTTTTCCGAATTATATCCGCGAATAAATTCACTGATTTCAAAAGCTTTGTCATTAAATAATTTGTTTGCGACATCAATTGCTAGCTTTGGATAGATCGCAAATGTCCCGCTTTTTTTATAATCGCTTTGGGCTTTTTGGATACCCATTTCAAAATCGGTTAGATTAGATTGCTGGTTATTCTCGGTTTTCCAAGAAGTATAGGCTGCCTTGGCATCATCATAGTTTCCCGCTTCGTAATTCTTTTTTACGTAATCATGGATATCTTTCAGCATACTCATAGTATTTGCCCTACTTTCTGAGTTTCTAACTACACTGACTATTCTATGTTAATTCTTCTCAATTGTCAAGGGCGGTTTAAAATTGTCATATTATGGCGGAATAAAAATGTATGACTTTGGCGATTTATCTTTGCGTAGAAGCTAGTCAATATGATTTCCCTTTAATTTTAATGACATGGGAATGATAAACCAATCGATCTAAAATTGCTTCTGCTGCTATAGAATTATGTAATATGGTTCCCCAACTTGATAATGGGATATTGGTCGTTATGATCGTGGATTTGCGTTCATAACGACCATTTATTAATTGAAATAATAGGTTGGCGACTTCCGACGCAATAGGTAAGTATCCTAATTCATCGATTATTAGAAGATCATACCTTTCATAACGCCTGATTACTCTCTCCAAGTGGCCTTTCTCTTGAGCCTTAGTTAAACGTAAAATTAGTTCATGGCAATTAATAAATAATGTTCTAATCCCTTGTTCACATGCTGCAATACCCAATCCAATTGCTAAATGGGTCTTGCCAACACCCGGACTACCAAGAAAAATAATGTTTTGTTGATTATTAAGAAATGACATTGTTGAAAATTCTTTAATTTGTTGTGCATTTATAGTTGGTTGAAAGTCAAAATTGAATTCTTCTAATTTTTTTACAATTGGGAAACGAGCACGCTTAATTTTTATTCCAATCTCTTATTTTTTTGCCTATTTATAAAATACTAAAGAATTCTTCCTCCTTATCAGGATATTAAAAAAGCAGATTCATTGAACCTGCTTAAATATTTCAGCTTAAAAAGAAGACATTAACCCCTTCGCCAATAACAATCAGGCGGTCGCGGTTGCTGTCATCCCATTGGCTGGCGGCTTGGGCTCCGCTTGGTGTTGCCACGCCTGCTGGTACAACATAGTAATTCCAACCGTATTGATTAGAGAAGGCAGCGGACTGGCCATCTTGGTGGTAGTTGCTGAATTGACATTGGAAGTCGCCATCGGATTTACTGATAGTGCCAGTTCCATCTGCAGCTACCGTGAAGTTGATAGCGCCATTTTGACCGCTATAGGTGCCGGCAATGCTAGAAAGGTCACCCTGAGCTACGGCAGCTACATTGACATTAGAGTTGGTCTGAGATTGAGAAGAGTTTTGTTTCTGACTTGATGACTGTGCTGGAGCTTGATTAGAAGAACTTGGCGAACTAGTCTTACCCTGAGTACTATTTTGCCCCTGCTTACTTTGACTGGAACTAGTCGATTTTTTCTTGCTAGCTTTTTTACTGGTTTGGCTGGTCTTGGTAGAATGGTCCGTTTTACTTTTAGAAGTATTTTTCTGGCAGGCGCCTAATAGGAGCAGGCTGGTTAGAGCCAGCATAACAAAGCTTGTAACTTTTTGAACATTTTTCATGATAGGTAACCCTTTTCTATTTGAACAGGCCCGAATCTCTGAGGAATTTGAGAGTTTGGTTTAGCTGGACCTCGCTTCTTTTTTCAAACTCGGATTAAAGACTCTACAGACTTTTATACTCAATGAAAGTCTAATACAGACAAGGCAACGAACTGCGGTCTGTACTGAGTTACAGCAAAGTAAGTTAATGATGTATCTTTTTGATTTTCGAAGCGTATTAATCTCTTGAGTTACTTAACGGCCTAGTATCCGCTAAATTTTCACTCTTATTATATGAGATTTTTGACACAAACGCAATACAATCGTAATATTTTTGTAACTTTATCTTTTTTATCCATCTTTCTATTCGAAAATTATTTTAAAAATTTGAGCAAAATAAAATCCTAGGTAAAAAATCTACCTAGGATATGTTCTTACGAAGCCTTACTATGGGCCCGCAGGGCTGAGAGGATGGCCACGGTATCGACGACTTCTTGGAGCATAGCTCCGACTAGGGTTGGGATGACACCAGTCGCAGCGATTATCATAAGGACCACACAGACGGTTAGACCAATCAGGACTGACTGACGAGCAATGCTCATGGTATGCTTGACAATTTTGATTACTTGGGCAACCTTGCTGAGATCATCCTTGAGGATAACAACATCGGCACTTTCGCTGGCAGCACTGGAACCACCGGCCCCCATAGCAATCCCGACATCAGCAGTTGTCAGAGCTGGAGCATCATTGACCCCATCGCCGACCATGAGGACAGGGCCTTGATCTGGAGCGACTTCCTTGAGAAAATTAATCTTATCTTGAGGCAGGCAGTCTGCATGGACTTCTGTAATCCCGACCTCTTGGGCAATCTTGTCGGCAATAACCTTGCGGTCGCCTGTTACCATAACTAGACTGTTAAGACCAAGAATTTTAAGCTCTTCCATAGTAGCTTTAGCTTCTGGCCGAACACGGTCAGTAAAGGTGATATGACCAATATAGTGACCGTCTTTGGCAACATAAACACTGGTCTTATCGGTCTTTTGTTCCTCGGTCAAGTCAGTTATCATGGACATTTTCCCGACTGAGAACAGGCTATCCTGACATTTTCCTTGCACACCCTTAGCGGTGATTTCTTTAATATCACTAACTGGTAATAATTTAATTCCTTGACTTTGAGTATAGGTCACTAGGCTTTGAGCTAGGACATGGGAAGACGATTGCTCAATACTAGCAGCATAGGTTAAAAGCTCTTCCTTGCTCAAGCCTTCTGACACAACTTGATCGACCTGAAGATTCCCCTGGGTGATAGTCCCTGTCTTATCAAAAGCTGCTGTTTTGACCTTAGAGAGTTTTTCCAAGACCGTCCCATTTTTAACAATAACTCCCTCTTTGGAAGACTGGCTCATTCCGGCCACCAAAGCAATTGGAGCGGCCAGAATTAAAGGACAAGGCGAAGCAACAACCAAAACTTGGGCAAAACGCACTGGATCCTTGGTGACAAACCAAGCTATACCGCCGACCAGATAAGCAAAGATCGTGAAGGGAACAGCATAGCGGTCAGCTAGGCGAACGAAGGGAGCCGTGTTGCCTTGCGATTCCTTGACCAATTTGACCAGCTGTTGATACTGACTATCCTTGGCTAGGGCAGTAACCCTGAACTGGATGGCATCCGAGCCATTGAGAGAACCGGACATAATGCTGTCACCAGGGCCTTTTTCAATGGCCTTGGACTCACCAGTCAAGGAAGCTTCGTTAAAATCCGAGCGCCCTTCTATTATCTGGCCGTCAACTTGCACCATTTCTTGGGGCCGTAAGAGAACGATATCCCCGATTTGCAGGTCATCAACATCTACAACCTCAACATCAGCCCCAACCATGCGGTGAGCCAGTTTTGGGGTATTGTCCAGCAGACTGGTCAACTCCCGACTAGCCCTGCGACTGGCATAATCCTCCAGGCTTTCACCACCGGTCAGCATGACCAAAATAATCAGACTAGCCCAATAGTCACCGACCGCTAGGGTGGCAATAATAGCTGTAATGGCCAGGATATCAACACCATAGCGACCTTCCTTAAGGGTCTGAATCATGCCCCAGAACATGGAAAGCGACATAAGGCCACCCGAAATAGCTACCAGTATATAGGCTAAATGATCTTGATCCAAGCCGAAGGTCAGGACTAAAGTAAAGATCCCAATCAGGGATACAATCATAAATTTTTTGAAGTTGCTCATGGCCAACCCCCCCCCTCATCCTAATTTTTATTTTCTAGCTTAATTATAATCATTACAATTAAGAATAGCAAGCTAAAAAATAAAAGTTCTAGATATGGGGTCTTGGCCTGTTGGCTTGGCTAAGGATAAGAGAAAGAAACACGAACCCGACTGACCAAGAAGTTGACCGTTCTGTAAAAGAAAAGGGCCTGACATTGAAGTCAAGACCTGTTGTTATCGCTTTTTTACTTAAAAAAGGTGTAAAGCATATTTACAGATAAAAAGTGCGGGAACAATCACGCCCCAGAAAGTCAGACCAATTGGACGAGCGACAGGATTCTTCCACCAAAGAAAGTCATCCTTAGAACTGTTAGAGCTAGACTTGTGGTCCAAACGGTCCCGAGACAGAGAGACATTTTTGGTCAGAGGATACTTTTTATCTAGGTGGGTTTTCCAATGGGTTTTGCGGATATATTTCGTGATTTTAAGACCAGCCAAAAAAGTGAATACCCAGATTAGACCAACAACAGTTTGAAGAAGCTCGCCCTTAATCAGATCAATACCGGCTGCCAACCCAACCATAATAAAAACATAGGCTAGTCGATAGATAGAAAATAATTTATCTTCAGCTTTCCACTTTTCCAATTGGCTGGCCTGCTCATCAGAATAGGCAGCAACTTCTTCCATCTTTGGACTAGGCTCGTCAGCTTGAAAGAGCTCCTTAATAGAGACATCCAAAGCATTGGCAACCAGTCCTAGTGTCTCTAAGCTGGAATCATCTCCTCTTTCAATTCGTTGAATGGTTCGAACACTAAGGCCTGCCTTTTCTGCCAAACGTTCTTGGGTCCAGCCCTTTTGCTTGCGAAGGTTTGCTACGAGTGTTTTGTTTTCCATGATATAAGATTCCTTTCGCTGATGAAGAGCTCTTAGTTGAGTGCCTTTTGAAAGCCACTATCTAATTTTGGGATAGGTCACCAGTTGAGTCTTCGTTTTTTGTTTACGGCCTTAGTATAGCTGGCCGGTAAAAAATTGAGAACGACAGTAACCCGACAAAGACCCGACAGGTCGCCGACAAGGCTGATTGCACACTTCTAGACCTTTGTATAGTTGACAGTCGTTGTCAAGTTTACATGGCGATATGACTTGCTAAAAACCGCACTAGGATAGGATTTCAATCCATAATTCAAAGCTTTACAAAACTGTCAATACTTGTCACCCTTTAAAATTTCAATGAAGCGGGCCGTAAACTGGGCTGTAATACCCCAAAGATCTTCTCCGGCTAAATCATAGAAAAGAACCTTACGCTTGTCCTTGCCAAAATTATAGTTGGAACCATTAGGGATTCGCTCAAAAGGAAAATTCGAGGCCGGTGTAGGTGTGGCCGTTAGATTATAGGTCTTGGGCTGGGTAGTCATGAGCTGGTCAAGTGGTAAGGTGAAGAGTCTTTGAACCTCATCAGGATTTGGTTCAAAGGACTGCCATTCTCCTGAAAGCTGACCAACGAAGCAACGGATGGTCCGACCGCGGTTGACCAGATAATCAATCTCCCCGATAACCTCTACCTGAGAGCTGGGAATATTCAACTCTTCGCTTGTTTCTCGGACAGCAGCCTCTTTGAAAGTTTCGCCAGGCTCCACCCGTCCTCCCGGAAAGGAAACTTCGCCGGGTTGGGAGATATGTTTGCTACGAATTTGGTAGAGAATCTGCCAAGTTTGGCTAGCCTCATCCCAAACTAGAGGTAGCAGGACTGCATAGGAATGCTCCTGACCCAAGGGTTTGGGGTGATAGTTTTTTACCCGTTCAATATAATTCTTCATCTTTTGCTCTTTTCCTTTTGCTTCTACCATCATAACATGTTTGCTTGGTATTTTATAGAAGTTTTTCAATGTCTCAACTTTTATATAAAAAAATTATATATTTTTTCTTGACATAACCTTTAAAGTATTTTATACTTAATATATAAAATTACTATATATCTTTTAGGAGGTGCCTATGTATTTTCCGGTATCATCCATTCTCATTGAATTCTTGATTCTAGCTATTATTGAAAAAGGGGATTCCTACGGTTATGAGATTAGCCAAACCATTAAGCTCATCGCCAATATCAAGGAATCAACCCTCTATCCCATTCTCAAGCGGCTGGAAAAGGCTGGCTATGTGACAACTTACAGTCAAGAATATCAGGGGCGGAGACGAAAGTATTATTCCATCACACCCGAGGGCTTGGTCGATCTAGCCCGACGCAAAGAAGAATGGCAAAGCCATATTTCAACCATCGACGGCATCATCGAAGGGAGAATCAGACATGACAAGAAATGACTATTTACAAGAGCTGGATAAACACCTGAAAAAGTTACCTCAGCAGGATTATCGAGAAGCAATGGACTACTTCACCGAGTACTTTGACGAAGCGGGGCCTGAAAATGAGACCCAGGTCATCCAAGAGCTGGGCAGTCCCAAGGAGGCTGCTAAAGAAATTATCCATAATATATTAGATGGAAAATCTGACCACAGTGAAAAGAACTCCAAATCCCGTCTAGCCTTGATTTGGATTGCCATCCTGGCCTGCCTCTTTAACCCTTTTGGTTGGGCTCTAATCGCTATCATTTTTTCTCTCTTGGTAGTCGGTGTCGCTATGATTTTTACTCTTTTCATGCTAGGCATCGCTGGAGCAATCTCTGGTATTGCCATCTTTATTGACGGTTTAAGCTATCTAGGGTCGACTTGGGCTGGTGGACTGATTGGTATCGGCATAGGCCTGGTCTTTGCAGGCCTTGCTTGTCTCTTCGTTTTGGCGACTACAGAGGCTTCTCGCTGGATTGGTCGAGGAACTGTTGCTATCGCTCGTTGGGCCAGTAGGAAAGGAAAAAGATCATGAAAAGATGGAAAAAAATTACATTAATTTCTGGGATTACTTTAATCCTTTCTGGAGCTGTAATTGGCTACATTGGTCAGGTCAGCGGTGGACTAGATGGCATTCTCCAGGAAAACCGCGGTCAGGTTCGTCATGTGGAAAAGAAATTAGACCAGTTTGATCAAATTGATTTAGAGGGAAATTACTATGACATATCAGTCAAAACAACGACTGATAAGGAAGCAAGTATCTCCTACTATACCAGTAAAAAGGCAAAGGTTGACTACAAGGTCGCAGACAAGAAGCTGAGCCTAAAGCAGTCAACTAAGGGAATAGGAGTGGTTCACTTCTTCAATCTATCACTCCTAGCCCAGCTTGCTGATCATAAGTCCGAAGACTTGAATACTATTTTAATTTCTCTGCCAAAGGGGCAAAGTCTTTCTAGCATCAAGAGTAGACTCAACATTCGTGGCCTGAAGCTAGACGGTCTGACGGTCAAACAGCTTGATGCTGATGTTAACATTGGTAGCCTCAGCATTAAGAATTCTAGGATTGAGGCTGGACGGGCAGATATTAATACAGGAGCTGCAGAAATTTCCAATTCGCAACTGTCCAACCTCACCATGATCAATGATACTGGTAGCATTGACCTTGACAATGTCATCCTGACCTCAAGTAACATTTCTCTTAGCACCGGTAGCCTATACGGAGAAGATTTAACCTTTAAGAAGACCAATAAAATTTCCGCTGATACCGGTAGCATCGACCTTAGTCTCAAAGATTACCATTTGACTGTTTCTAGCCATGCTGATACGGGGGGTTCTGATATTAGTGATAAGCTCATAAATTCAAAAGATAATTTCTTAGATCTCAAAGCCGACACCGGTAGTATCAATATTGAGTAAATCTCAAAAAAGCCAGCTTGACTGATTTGTCAAGCTGGCTTTTTATTGGCTTCTGAAAGAGTTTGGAACAAAACTCGCCTTATAACAGACGAAAAGAGGCTTGGACAAAAGGTCCCAGCCTCTTAACTTTTCCAACATCAGACCGTTTGATGCTTTTGCTTTGTCTCTAAACCTAACGATTATCCTGTCTACGATAGATAAGCAGACCGAAAATCATAGCACCAGCCATGAAGGCCAGTAAAGTAATTAGTTCCCGTCCGACATCTCCGGTTAAGGATATGGTCTTACGTAAACCTAATACTGAATAGGACATCGGTAGATAGGGCTGCACGACTCTAAAGAATTTTGGACTCAGCTCGATTGGATAGGTTCCTGCACTAGAGCCCAGTTGCAAGAGCAGGATAATCAAGCTAGCGAAGGCTCCATAGCGTTGGTCCCAGCCAACTAGGGCCGTTACTACCGCCATCAGGGCCCAAGCAGCAAAGAGGGTCACGAGGTAGGTTTTACCTGAATAATTAGGGTGAACACCGATGGCTTGCACAGCGAAGAAGAGAATGGTCGCTGACGCTGTTGCGATAAGCCCATTAATCAAAAGCTTATTCTTGGCCCAGGCAAAGCGACCTTTTGGTTCATTACCAGAAAGGGACTTGGCAAAGATAACATTGGTTGACAGGGCAACGACCATCAGGGCAACTGACATCATGTAAGGAGCCATACCAACACCGTTGGTTTCAACATTATCCTTATCAGTATGTTTTACGTTTAAGGGTTGGGAAACCGCCTTAGCATTTTCAGGTTTTACGGAAACCACATCAAGCTGATTCTTGGCCTTGGCTAGGGATTGAGAAAGGGTATCGGCCCCACTTGATAAGGTTGACAAGCCACTTGTCAGACTGGCTCCACCCTGAGCTAATTGATTGGCACCTGAGGAGAGCTGATTGGCTCCCGAAGCTAATTGACTAGCCCCGCTGGTTAATTGACCAGACTTGCTGGAAAGTTGACCAGCACCATTAGCAAGGGTCGAGGTGGCATTACTCAAGGTTGACACTCCTGTCAAGAGTTGGGAAGAACCGCTTGCCAACTGACTTTGCATGGTGCCGACACCACCGGCAACCTCTTGGCTACCAGGGAGAACCTGTTGGGTCAAGGTCGAGTTAACCGTTGACAGACCTGATTCTAGGCTTGACAGACTGCTGGCTGCACCTGGAAGAACGACATTAGCTTGACTAGCTAGGGTGGAAAGATTGGTTTGCAAGGCTGATAAATCTGGACCAGCGGATGCTGGAGTGCTTGCTGAGGCATCAGTCGTAGTTGTTGCCTGGCTAGTAGTACCAGCGTTAGCTAGGCTTGCTTCCAGACCTTGAACGGTCGCAATCAAGCCACTAACATCAACGGAACTGCTGCTAGCTTGAGGGGCATTACTGGTGATGGCACCGGAAATTTCCGCCTGTTGGTCCGGTGTCAAGGATTGGTAAGCAGCGGTGGATTGAACGGCTGCCAATTGACCAGAAGTGTCCGCAGTTGTCGTAGTGCTACCTGTACCAGACAGGGATTGTAATTGCGTCTCAATGCTGGCAAGGCTAGCCTGTAGGCTAGATAAATCTGGACCAGTAGAAGTTTGAGTCGTAGTCATAGTAGCCGGTTGGGCCGAGCTGGTTGTACCCATTTGGCTGATATTTTGATTGAGACTTTGAATAGCCGAATTCAGGGCTGGCAAGGCTGCAACCAATTGGTCAATCTGGGTCTTTTGATCAGTCGATAGGCCGGTGCTGGTTGCTAATTGGTTGATACCGGTTGAAAGCTGATTAGCTCCCGTCACCAAAGGTTGGGCTGAGTCGGCTCCAGAAGAGAGGGCAGAGACCCCATTTACCAGTGTTCCCATATTAGCATTCATGAGGTTGAGACCAGCTGATAGCTGATCCACCCCACCAGCATAGACTTGCAGGCCTGTGTCCAGACTACCAGCCCCAGAAGCTAGGGTTTGGGTTGAAGTTGACAGAAGATTAAGGTTATCTCCCAGCGTTTGACTACCAGACTTAGCCGTTTGGGCACCAGCCGCCAGAGCACCGCTCCCTTGGACTGCTTGACTCATGCCTCCTTGTAACTTGAACATGATTTGGAAGACGGCCTGAGTATAGGTCTTAGTCAGAGAGCCTGACACGCTAGACTCTAACTTGGACATAGCCGAATCACTCATTTTGGAAGCGACAAAACTTCTTCCCTTGGTCGTTTGGTAATTAATCTGCATCTTTTTCGGATGGTCCGTCATCAGCGTCGTCGCATTTTTGGATAGATTCTTAGGCAGGGTCACCACCATGTAGTAATCGCCATCTTTTAAGCCCTGATTGGCATCCTCTTTGGAAACAAAATGATAATCAAGGCTTTCATTTTCAGCCATGTTGTGGATCATATTTTGACCGATGGTCAAGTCATTCCCATTCAGCTTGGCTGCCTTGTCTTCATTGACGACGGCAACTGGTAGATGGTTAACATTTCCATAAGGGTCCCACATGGAACTCAGAAAAATCACATTATAGAGCATGGGGACAAGGGATACCCCGATAATTGTCACCCAGAGCGATGGCTTCTTTAGGATAGCTTTGATTTCTTCTCGCATTTTCTTCCTCGTTTTTAGACACATTGTCCATATTTTGATATAATATATTATACAAGTACAAGATATATTTTCAAGTTTACCACTCTTGATTTTAGACACCTTGTATAAGATTGTTCAAAAGGAGTCACAGTGACAAAAGACAGTCGAAAAGTACGCACCCGCCAGGCCTTGGAAGAGGCCATGGTCGAGCTCCTAATTGAGAAAGATTTTGATGACATCACAACCAGTCAGCTGGCCAAAACTGCGGGTATCAGCCGCTCAAGTTTCTATACCCACTATAAAGATAAATACGACATGATTGACCAGTATCAACAGGCTATCTTCAATAAGCTAGAGTATGTCTTTGATAAGAATCATATGGACATTGAGGCGACTCTCTTGGAAATTTTTGAATTTCTGGACAGGGAATCCCTCTTCGCTACCTTGATTACCCAAAATGGGACTAAGGAGATACAGAATTTTATCCGCAGCCACCTGCAAAGGCTGATTTCCTCAGACTTTTATGACAGTGGCTTGACCCCTCAGCGGACCTCTCTGGAAAAGCTCTACAATAGTGTCTATATCAGCCATGCCATGTTTGGGGTTTATCAGATTTGGATTACCAGGGGAAAGAAAGAAAGCCCCAAGCAAATTACCAAACTCTTGATGAACCTCTTGCCCAGTCTCGATTAATACTCAATGAAAATTAAAAGTTGCTAAGGCGATGAACCGCAATCTAAAGTATGGTAACGTGAATTAACGACGGAAGGTTTTGATTTTCAAAGAGTATAAGTATTAGAATAACCTTCATCCACTTGGACGAGGGTTATTTTTTCCACAAGAAAAGGCTTGGGGAAAATCCCAAAGCCCTTCTTGACTTGTAAAATTAAAGCATCTTGTTGTAGAATTCAACGATAAGTGCTTCATTGATTTCTGGGTTGATTTCATCACGTTCTGGCAAACGAGTCAATGAACCTTCAAGTTTTTCTTCATCGAATGATACAAAAGCTGAACGACCAACAGTTGCTTCAACAGCTTCTAAGATTGCTGGAACCTTAGCTGATTTTTCACGAACTGAAATCACTTGGCCTGGAGTTACGCGGTATGATGGGATATCAACGCGTTTTCCGTCAACAAGGATGTGACCGTGGTTAACGAATTGACGTGCTTGACGACGAGTTGTAGCCAAACCGAGACGGTAAACAACATTGTCCAAGCGACGTTCCAAAAGAAGCATGAAGTTGTAACCAAGAGTTCCTTCTTTAACTTTAGTAGCTTGAACGAAAAGGTTACGGAATTGTTTTTCACCTAAACCGTAAGTGAAACGTAATTTTTGCTTTTCGGCCAACTGCATACCGTATTCAGAAAGTTTGCTACGGTTGTTTGGACCGTGTTGACCTGGTACGTAGTTACGACGTGCCAATTCTTTTCCTGTGCCTGTAAGAGACAAGCCAAGGCGACGTGATTGTTTCCATGATGGACCTGTATAACGTGACATTTAAATGCCCTCCTCTAAAAATTTATGAGGAAATAACGTTTTGAACAAACCTAATTCGTGCAGATGCCCTTCGCCTAAACAGCCAAGGTTACTGGTATTTCAGGATATCTGTTGACGAGCTTTATTTTGCCCTGCTGTTATTTCACACAAGGAGCAGTATAGCATAAAATCAGGCCCTTGTAAAGCTCAAAATTCCTAGAGGACGGAAAACTCCCAGCAAATTCTCGGCCTCTAACTAGCTCGGTTAACTAAGAAAGTGTCAGCAAAATAGGCCCAGCTTTACAACCTAAGTCAAGTAATGGTAGGGTGGGAGGGCCTGTTCTTTACAGTAGTGTCAAGAATTAATACTCTTTAAAGTTCAAAACCTGCTATTTTTTACTCCAGCATGGACACAATTCGCTAAAAAGTCAAGTACTTTAGTTAGGTGACTGAAGGATGAAGTGATACTTTCGCCGAAGTGGTAGATTAGCAACAAGCACAGCTGTTGCTAATAAGGGAATTTTCGAGAGAGATTTAGTCCGGTGGACTAAATCTGCCTGAGCCTAAAAACTAGAGAGCGAAGGGGCTCAATCTTATCGCGGGGCAAAGACATCAGCTAATAAAGCAGCGATGTCGCAGTAGTTGACTGCTGTCTTAGCACCTCTTCGTGGCACAGCAGACAGCTAATCATCCTTGCTGGGGTAAGACAACGAAGGTTTTGACGATTGTCAAAGCTCTTCTGTCCTACTCCCTAACACCAATATCTATAGCGATTGGCTAGCCCTCTGATTAACTCGGTCAAGCCAGTTCAATCGACTGGCCTAACCTCGTGTTGCAATGAAACTCCCTAGTTTTCAAGAAATCATCCGCTGGATAATTTCTTCTTGCGTCCGCACTTTTAAACGACCTTCCCTTTTTAAAATCGATCTTATTTTGAAAATGAAAGAGTAAGGTAGCTAGGTAAGTCGCCATAGCGATTACCGTAGTTTATCAGTGACTTTTAAGCACTGATAAACTTGCTAGGTTAGAAAGCATCAAAAATGAAAATTTTGATGTTTGTTGAGTATAAGTAAAGAAAAAAAACCTTGGACAGGCTTCTTAATCTTCATCAAAATAGCGAATCAGGCTCTTTTGGGTCAAAATATCTGAGTAAGTGTAGGATTCTACATAGGTGTTGCTGATTTCACCAGGTTGGCTGGCTTGGTCGCTATACTCAACGATAAAGAGCGATGGATAAACCTCAATCAGTCGACCGACCTTGGTTTTTTCCCGTTTTCGGCCATGATCCAAGGTCATTTCGACTTCCTGGCCTTCATGGTTTTTAACTTCTTCTTTAATTTTTTTCATTTTAGCAACATCTGCAAATGCATCACTCATTTAATTTTTACCTTTCTTCAAATTGTGCGATAGATGAGAATTTATTGTATTCTTTTTGGAAAATCAGTTTGACAGTGCCCCGAGCTCCGGCCCGGTTTTTCTCTAGGATAACCTCAATGGTATTATCTTCAAGCTGATCACCATCCTCCTTATCCCCTCGTTCATAGTAGTCATCTCGGTAGAGGAAGGCGACAATATCAGCATCCTGCTCGATTGAACCCGATTCACGGATATCTGAGAGGACAGGCCGCTTATCCTGCCTTTGCTCAACCCCCCGCGAGAGCTGACTGAGGGCAATAACAGGAACCTTGAGTTCCTTGGCCAAAATCTTGAGATGGCGAGAAATATCGGAGACCTCTTGTTGGCGGTTTTCAGTCCTAGTACCGGTAATCAGCTGGAGATAGTCAATGACAATTAGGCCTAGGCCTCCGAGCTCTTGGGACAGCTTTCTTGAGCGGGCTCGAATTTCTGTTACCTTGATACCAGGTGTGTCATCAATATAGATAGGGGCATCAGCCAAAGTTCCTTGGGCCAAGGTCAGATTTTGCCAATCTTGGTCTGTTAGTTGACCGGTCCGCAGATTATGGGAGTCAACTAGGCCTTCAGCTGCCAGCATCCGGTTGGCCAAGCTATCGGCACCCATTTCCAGCGAGAAGATGGCAACTGGAGCATTCTGCTTGGTGCCAACGTTCTGGGCAATATTAAGGACAAAGGCTGTCTTACCAACCGCAGGACGGGCTGCCAGAATGACCAGTTGGTCTGGATGAAGGCCTGTTGTAATCTTATCCAAGTCACGAAATCCAGTTGGCAAACCGGTGACTTCAGAAGTCTGTTGCGAGCGCTCTTCCAGGGCCTCATAATTTTCTTTAAGAACATCAGAAATCTTGCGGAAACCGCTGTTGCTAGAACGCTCATTGATATCAACTAGGGCTTTTTCAGCATGAGCAATGACATCATCAGACTCAATAGAGCCATCGTAAGCCTCGTTGACTGTCTCAGTCAGGCGGTTGATGATATTGCGGAGCATGGCCTTTTCGGCCACAATCTTGGCATAGTAGTCCGCATTGGCACTGGTTGGCACACTATTGACAAGCTCAACCAAATAGGCCAGACCACCGATATTTTGCAGATCGTCCTGGCTGTCCAAGACAGCCCGAACAGTCGTAGCATCAATGGCATCATTGCGGTCATTCAGCGTTATCATAGCCTTGAAGATAACCCTGTGCGAATATTTATAAAAATCTTCGGGCTCAATATATTCCCGAACAGAAATCAGCTTGTCTGGGCTAATAAAAATCGACCCCAGGACAGCTTGCTCAGCAAGCAAATCTTGCGGTTGAACCCGCAACTCCTGAGCTTCTGGCATAAGTCTTACCTCCTTACTAAGATTGGTCAATAGCGGGCTGACTAAAAGTGACCACGAATTGGCCTCCAAAAAGCCTCACCATAATGGTCAAGAGCTTTCTTAATTCTGACAGCCCTGAACAGGGGCACTTTCTAAGTGGAAAGCTGGTTGACAAGGCTTGACAACTTTGTCAACTAGACTTGGTCAATTTTTAGCTTAATTTGTCCCTCAACTTCCTTGTGGAGCTTGATAGGAACTTCAATCAAGCCGATAGCACGGATAGGATGGTCCAATTCAATAGAACGTTTGTCAATCTTGATGTCAAATTGTTTTTGTAGTTCTTCAGCAATCTTCTTAGCGGTGATAGAACCGAAGGTCCGGCCGTCTGGACCGACCTTTTCATTGAATTGAACCCTAGTTTCTTCTTTATCCAACTGAGCCTTGACGGCCTTGGCTTCTGCTAGAATTTCTGCAGCTGCCTTGGCTTCTGATTTTTGCTTACCCTTAAGCTCATTGACGGCCTGGCTAGTGGCTTCCTTGGCAAGCTGCTTTTTTAGTAGGAAATTTTGAGCGTAGCCTGTTGCAACTTCCTTGACTTCGCCCTTTTTTCCTTTACCTTTAACATCTGCTAGAAAAATAACTTTCATCTTAGGTCTCCTCCTCGAGAATTTGATCAATAATGTCTGTTAAGTCAGAGTAGGCTTGCTTGACAGTCTTGTCATCTAGTTGACAAGCTGCCAGATTGAAGTGGCCCCCGCCACCCATTTTTTCCATAATACGTTGAACGTTGATTTTATCACGACTACGGGCCGAAATGGCGGTTTGACCAGCAGGATTTTTGGTAATCACAAAGCTGGCTTCGACATTGGCCATTGACAGCAGGGTATCAGCTGCTTTACTAGCAATAATATTGCTGTAAGCCTGATCCTCTGGTCCACAGGCAATAATCATATCACCACCGTAGGATTGGCCGGTCAAGATTAGTTCATTGACTTGACGGTAGTCGTCAAAGTCAGTTGCTGAAATTTCTTGAATTTCCGTACTGTCGCTACCCATGGTTCGCAGGTAGCTGGCCACGTCAAAGGTCCGATTGGTAACCCGAGCTGAGAAGTTCTTGGTATCCAGCATAATTCCAGCCATGAGTAGACTAGCCTGAATCTTAGATAGGGGCTCATGACCATTTTGGAATTGGAGCAACTCTGTGACCAATTCGCTGGCCGAGCTGGCTCCGCTTTCAATAAAGGTCAAGATGGCCTTTTCTGGGAAATCTTCATCCCGCCGGTGGTGGTCAACAACAATAACTTCTGTAAACTTATTGTAAAGTTCTCTTGACAGGGTCAGCCCTAACTTGGAGTGGTCGACCATAATCAAGAGGTCATTATCACTAGCCTGAACCAAAGCCTGGTCAACCGTAACCAGCCTAGTTTTATCCTCTTCTTGTAGTCGTTGAACAGCTCGAGCAATATCGGTGTTCATGTCCTGATCATCATAGACTGCAAAACTATTTTCTAGGATATTGGCCGCAAAATGTTGCATCCCAACCGCAGCACCGAGGGCATCCATGTCCAATCGGGCGTGACCGACGACAAAGACTTGCTCAGCACTCTTAATTCGGTCGGAGATGGCTGTCATCATGGCCCGAGTCCGTGTTCTGGAACGTTTAACCGTTGAAGCTGTTCCGCCACCAAAGTAGAGGGCCTTCTTGTGCTCATCGGTCTCTTTAATGACGGCCTGGTCACCACCCCGCATGAGGGCAATGTTAAGATTTTGCAGGGCTGCCTGACCGATTTGTTGATGGTTGTCTTCTCCGAAAGAGATCCCCATACTGAGGGTTAAGGGCAGTTCCAGATTCTTAGCTTCATTGCGGAAGTTTTCCAGAACTGTAAACTTGTCGTCAATCAGGGCTGCTAAAACCTTGTAATCACTGAAAAAATAGAAGCGGTCCATGCTGACCCGACGATAGTAAATCTGGTGCTGACCGGCAAACTCAGAAATAAAGTTGGCAATAAAGCCATTAATTTGGGCCACATCAGCATCAGACAGGTCGGTCGTAATGTCATCGTAGTTATCAACAGAAATGACGCCGATAACCGGACGCTTGAGTGAACTATCAAAGCTGCTTTCTGTTCCTACAGAATCAAAGAAGTAAAAGAGACCAGCTGAAAGATCAATATTGACCACGTAGGTGTGGTTGTTGACTTGGATGCGGTGGTTGGCCGAACCAGCCTTTTGCTCTTGAATGGTTGTCCGCAGGAAGTCAACATTAAACTCCCCTTGGTCATTGGTAAAAATGAGCTCGGCATAGGGATTGAACCAGCCAATTTCATTGGTGTCAGGGGCAAATTGAACAACTCCTACCGGCATCTTATCTAGGAGGGACTTGAGACTGAGCTCGGTTTGGTCATTGAGCCGCTCAATCTGCTCCAATTCTGATAATTCATAGGCCTGCTTTTGGTAGTAAAGTAAGCCGACCATAGCCACCAGGACGACAAAAATAGCCAGAAGGAGAGCGGTTTGAGAGCTCATGGTTCTGACACAAATGGCTAGGATTCCAAAGAAAATCAAGCCAATCATCACGAGATGGATGGTCTCTAAACGAATTTTTCTCATTATTAAACCTCTTAATCTCCTTATTATACCACAAGAGCCCCTAAAATCCTAGGTGTCTTTTAGCACTTAGATTGAGGGCTAGCAAGGGTTAGGAAAATTCCTAGGTGATGATTATCAAGAGTTACGACTAGCCTTCTGGTTACCTTCCAGATAGACCATGAGAATGGAAATATCAGCAGGATTAACCCCAGAAATTCGGCTGGCCTGGCCAATGGTTTCCGGATTAATCTTCTTAAATTTCTGGCGGGCTTCGGTGGCAATGGAGTCAATGTCGTCCCAGTCAATGTTAGCAGGAATCCGTTTTTCTTCCATCCGCTTCATCTTGACAACCTGGTCCAGAGCCTTATTGATATAGCCTTCGTACTTGATTTCGGTCTCAAGTAGCTCAATCAGCTTGGGACTGAGGTCCTCAGCAGCAGGGCCGATAAATTTAATCACATCAGCATAGCTGACTTCTGGTCGCCGCATGAATTCCTTAGCGGTCACCGCATCGGTCAGGGGCTTGAAGCCCATGGCTTGAACCTCTTCGTTGGTGTCCTCGGTTGGCTTGAGTTTATTGGTTGACAGGCGTTTCATTTCGTTGTCAAATTGAGCCTTCTTGATTTCATAGTTGAGCCAGCGTTCTTCGTCAACCAGACCCACTCGCCGGCCAATTGGCGTTAGCCGCATATCGGCATTATCATGCCGTAAAATCAGGCGGTATTCGGCCCGAGAAGTCAAGAGGCGGTAAGGTTCCAGCGTTCCCTTGGTCACTAGGTCATCAATCATGACCCCAATATAGGCATCGCTGCGTTTTAAAATCAGCTCAGGCTTGCCTTGCACCTTGAGAGCGGCATTGATACCGGCGACAATACCTTGCCCAGCGGCTTCTTCGTAACCCGAAGTTCCGTTGGTTTGACCGGCCGTAAAGAGACCTGAGATGAGCTTGGTTTCCAGGGTCGCCCGCAGTTGGTGGGGCAGGACAATATCATACTCAATGGCATAACCCGTCCGCATCATTTCAGCCCTTTCCAGACCCTTGATAGAGTGGACCAGCTCCCTTTGGACATCCTCAGGCAAACTGGTTGACAGCCCTTGGATATAGACTTCCTCAGTATCACGCCCTTCCGGCTCTAGGAAGAGTTGATGACGGTCCTTATCTGCAAAACGGACAATCTTATCTTCGATGGATGGACAGTAACGAGGGCCAACCCCCTTGACCACACCAGAGAACATAGGAGCTCGGTAAAGATTTTTATTGATAATATCGTGACTGGACTGGTTGGTGTAGGTCAGCCAGCAGGGAACCTGGTCCTTGAGGTAATTCTCATCCTTGGATAGAAAAGAGAAATGGTTGGGCTTGTCATCCCCTGGTTGAATCTCGGTCTCATCGTAATTGATGGAAGATGCCTTGACCCGAGGCGGTGTACCAGTCTTAAAACGACCGATTTCCAGCCCCAATTTTTTCAGATTGTCGGCCAGAGTGATAGAGGCCAGACTATTGTTGGGGCCAGAAGAATACTTGAGTTCTCCCAGAATAATTTCCCCTCGCAGAGCAGTTCCCGTCGTAACCACGACCGCCTTAGCTCCGTACTTGATGCCTGTCGCCGTTTCAACACCGACAACTCGACCGTCCTCAACCAAAATATCATCAATCAGACTTTGCCGCAGGGTCAGATTTTCCTGCTTTTCAACCGTGTGCTTCATTTCACGGGCATAAAAAGTCTTGTCTGCCTGAGCCCGCAGAGCCCGCACGGCAGGACCCTTACCGGTATTGAGCATCTTCATCTGGATGTAGGTCTTGTCAATATTCCTACCCATTTCACCGCCCAGAGCATCAATCTCACGGACGACAATGCCCTTGGCCGAGCCGCCAATCGAAGGGTTACAGGGCATAAATGCCAACATCTCCAGATTGATGGTGGCCAGCAGGGTCTTGCAACCCATCCGACTAGCCGCCAGAGCCGCCTCCACGCCTGCATGACCAGCCCCCACCACAATCACATCAAAGTTTTCCGTAAATTCGTATGTCATTCTAAATACCAAGCCATTGCCCGTATGGGGATCGGCTTTAGTTCCTTTCTGTTAGTCTTTCTCTCTCTTTAGCATAAAGCACTTCTTGTAAGTATTTTCTAATTTTTTCTCTGTTTTGATACTTTTTCTTTGTTACTTTTCTCACTAAATTCCAATTTTTTATATCATTTTTGAATGCTATTGCAGTAAGGAATGAAACAATGACTAAAATTAGCGAGTAAAACATCCAGTTTTTTAAACCTTTTGTAATTACAGCTGTAAGTCCTGATAAAACTACCACCGATGTAATATGACCAAGCGTATTCCATTTATCACTTTGCTCTTTTGCAGTTTTATTAATAGCATCTGATATTTCATCTTTTAACATTTTTATATATTTTGAGCTGCTTAGGGAAAAATATACTTTTATAGCTGATAATATTTTTTCCTCATAAATTCTTCTAGCTAATTTATATTTGCTAGGTAATCTTAATTGTTCAACGTTTAGAAAAAATATTACAACTCCAAAAATTACAACTACTGCATCCATGACTATATGGCTTGATCTAGAAAGAAATTTATCCACACTTAATCCAATAATTATTATTGAAACAAAGAATATTATAGGTGCCAAAATAATTTCCATCTCAATCTTTTTTTCCTTTTGATTCAGCTCAATTAACTTCGGAGTAATAGATAATCTCTCAATTTCACTAATATCTTTTAAAACTCGATTATACTCTTTACTCAGGTCACCATCATATTTAACCGGAGAATACTTCTTCTTCCGTTTCCACATTTCCCTTCCTCCACACAAAAATAGCCAAAACTCTCGAAAACTGTACGCAAAAGACGCACAATTCTCATGAGCTTTGACCATCATGATTCTTGCTAAAGCCATTGTAACAGAATGGCTTGATTTGTCAATATTACTTAATAGGGAAGGCCCCCTTAACCCCGGTCAACAGCATTTGAATTCCAATTGTTGTTAAGATAAGTCCCATCATTCGTGTGATGATGGTCATCAAACTCTCACCTAATAATTTAGAGATTGTCTTGGCCCTAATTAAGAGAATATAAGTGGTTAGACATAGGGTTGCGAAGGCTAAAATAGTAATTAGTTGATACTCAACTTTTCCTTCAGCCAAACTAATAGCTGTTGCAATAGCTCCAGGGCCAGCAAACAGAGGCATTGCTAAAGGAGAAATCGCAACAAGTGTAGGATCTTGTTTGTCTGTTGACAGCGTTTGTGCCGTTGGTGAATGAACACCGTTAACCATATGGTAACCGATAAGCCCCACTAATAAGCCACCAGCTATTTTTAAAGCATCCAGTGTGATTCCAAAAATTTGAAACAAGAGATGACCACTAAGGACAAAAATACTGATAATGATAAAGGCTATGAGGAGGCTTTTTCGTGCAATTTCTTTAGAAATTTTTTGGTCATCATCAGCCACAATTGCCATGTAAGCAGGTAAATTAGAAATAGGATTCATTATGGCGAAGAAAGCCATAAAACATAAAATAAACCTTGATAACACTAGCCTTCCCCCTTTCTAGCAGAGATCAGATATATTGACAAACCACTTCATCCTTATAGGCGTTGTCAATGATGCCACCGCCTAGGCATTCGTCGCCATCATAGAAGACGACGGCTTGGCCAGGAGTAATAGCCCTTTGTGGCTCCGCAAAAATAACCTCGGCCTTGTCACCCTTGACATGGACGGTCACCTTGGAGTCTGGTTGCCGATAGCGGAATTTAGCTGTGCATTCCATGGTAAATTCCTGGGGCATGTCACGGGTAAAGTGGATAGTAGAAGCCTTGAGGCTGGTTGACATGAGGGCTTCGTTGTAGAAGCCTTGACCGACATAGAGGATATTTTGTGAAAGGTCCTTGCCGACCACGAACCAAGGGGCATTGTCGCCACCTTGTTGACCACCGATTCCTAGGCCACCGCGTTGGCCGATGGTGTAGTACATGAGGCCAGCGTGCTGACCCATATCCTTGCCATCAACTGTCAACATGCGGCCTGCTTGGGCCGGTAGGTAGTTGCTGAGGAATTCCTTGAAATTCTTTTCACCAATAAAGCAGATTCCGGTCGAATCCTTCTTCTTAGCGGTTGCCAGACCTGCTTTTTCGGCAATTTTACGCACCTCTGGCTTTTCCAAATGTCCCAGAGGGAACATGACCTTTCGCAATTGTTCCTGCGAGAGCTGACTGAGGAAATAGGTCTGATCCTTATTGTTATCAGACCCTCGCAACATGTGGACGGTTCCATCAGCATCTCTAGAAACTTGGGCATAGTGACCAGTGGCAACATAATCGGCTCCCAGACTCATAGCGTAATCCAGAAAGGCCTTGAACTTGATTTCTTTGTTGCACATGACATCGGGATTGGGCGTGCGACCGACCCGATATTCGGCTAGGAAATACTCAAAAACACGGTCCCAGTACTCTTTTTCAAAGTTGACAGAGTAGTAGGGAATACCAATTTGGTCTGCCACCGCAGCGACATCCTTGTAATCTTCGGTTGCCGTACAGACACCGAATTCATCCGTATCGTCCCAGTTCTTCATGAAGACGCCGATAACATCGTAACCCTGCTCCTTGAGCAGAAGGGCCGTTACCGATGAATCCACGCCGCCACTCATTCCGACGACAACACGGGTTTTAGAATTATCAGTCATAATGATAAATCTCCCATCAAATATTAGATGCTTAGGGCGTAAAAAACAACAAATACTCTTCGAAAATCAAAAAAATACTTCGTTAACTCGCTTTGTCGTACCTATTGAAGAAAGCAAGGCTTTCTCCATTCTTCACCTCAAAAGGTCTCCCAGACCTTTTGAGCTATCTACAGCTCGTTGCCTCGTCTGTTTTTAATTTTCTTTGAGTATGAATTTTAGGAGTTTTCGGCTTGAAATTGTAAATTTCTGGAAGAAAACTAGCTAAATTTCGAGTTTTTAGCCCGAGCTCGATTGGAAATATCAGCTAATACTCATTAAACTTCAAAACTTTTAGCTGACGTCTCAAGCCTTGTTAAATCTTGCTAAAGAGACACAAGATCATAGTAATTGACGTAAGGATAAAGTGATACTTTCGCCAAAGTAGTATTATTAGCAACAAGCACGGCTGTTGCTAATAACGGGAATTTTGAGACTGAGGCTCAAAATTTAGCAATGAAACTCCGAAAGGAGTTTGCTTGCGTCCGCACTTTTTAAGAAAGTATCAAAATTGAAAGTTTTGATTTTAACTCAGCTAAGATAGCTCATATTCTTGTTTGTAACGATTCGATTTGAAGGTCGAATGTTGCTTTTCAATAAACGATTTGAAGGTCGACATTGAAAAAATGATACCAGCTGGATGCTGACACCGTAGAAAATTATAACACGATTTAATCAGAAAGCAAAACTTGGAAACTGCGTTTGCTGGCCTTGTGGTAGAGCCAGTAGACCGCTAGACCCAGCCAGCTGATGATGGTCAGCCAAAGGGCAAGGGTAAAATAGGTCGGAACTGTAAAGCTAACTGTCAACTTATTGACACCCTCTCTGTCCTTTACAGTAGGAATACCAAAGGCCGACAGCTTATAATCCTTGCTCGTCAGAACCTTGCCATTAAGAACCAGGCGGGTCTTCTTATAGACAGTTACCGGCAGCTCGGTTTGGCTATTTCTGGAGACCCAAGTCATGGTCAGGCTACCATCGTCATTGACAGTTTTTGTAAAGCCAGATTTGAAAATAACCTTCTCGGCGTAGTAGTCATAAGCATTGTAGCCCTTGGTGGAGCTGTAAACCGGAATATAGTCAGGTGTTGACTTGCGAATTTTCCCAAGGAGATTGTCCAAGTGGTCATCAAATAGGCTGGCCCTTTGCTGATTATAGGTACCCACTAAGTGAACATGGCGAGTAGACTCATAGACATATTGCTCACTCTCAGCCTGACTGATTCGCTTACTGGTACTTAGGCAGGTCTGCAGACCCCCAAAGAGCAAGCAGGCGAGCAAGCCCCAGCTAATTATCCGTCGCCATTTGACAAAGTGATTGAGGATTATGCCTCCAATCAATAAGAGAAGAATGGTGGCTGGAATAAAGAAGCGGAAAGGAAACTGAATTAGTTGAGCGATTTTGACCCCATGCTTAACCAAGTAATTCCAGGGAATGACGCTGGTTGACAGCAGGATAAAGAGCAGATAAACCGCATGCAGGATACGTTTCCAATTGGCCATGGACCGCCAGCGAACGACGACAAAGATGACTTGCCCAATCAGGAAAAGAACCAAGGGATAGGGCGTGGTAATCCAATAGGTCGAACCGGTGTTGATGGCACTATTATTCATCAAATCATTGATAAAGGGGTCCAATAATTTGTTGTCCAACTTTAGAAAAACTAGGGCAACCCAGACATTGGCCGTCAAGAGTAAGGTCAGAAAGACTGCAAATAGGCCCTGGGCAATAATTTTGACCTTCTTTTTGCTACGGAAAAAACCATAGGCAAAGAAGGGAACATACATAATCACCAAGAAGAAGGTGCTAAGCAGGTGAATCTGAAAGATTAAACTGACCGCAAAGGCAAGCTGGAAGGTGTGAATTTCCTTATAGAAGGTAAAGCGAATGGCAGGAATAAAGCAGAAGGGCATAACCGCTGCTCCCCAGCTGGAAAAGCCCTGCCGTAAAGTCCAATATTGAATAGAAAAGGTCGTCAGGTAGAGCAAAGCTATCGGTAGAGAGATTTCCTCCTTAATCTTAGCCGACTTGAGTAAGGCATACATGGAGGAACCGGCAATCAGGCCCAGCACAAAGCGTGAGACCAGCTGATAACCAAACCAGGTGTGACCAAGCAGGACTAGCAGGCCTTGAAAATAAGCAAAGAAGGGGCCGTAAACCGCATTGACAATCCGTCCAGACTGCTGAAAGCCATAAATGGACAGAAAATAAGAGAAGTTCCAATGCTTAATCTGCATGGCAGCTTCGTAGAAGCGGTTATAGTGGAAGACTGAGTCTGTCCCGAGAATGATACCTCTACTCAGCCACTGGGGAATAATCAATATAAAAGAAAAGAGGGCGACCAGTAGGAAGGGCCTTAATTTTACAAAATAGTTTCTTTTCATACCGAAAACTCCTTTTCCCTCCAATTTCTTTCCAGTATAGCATAAAAAATTAATAGGACAGAGGCTTTCCCCACGATTTGCCTGCTTTGACAGACCTACCCTATCAAAAAAAGCCAGTCTCACTAAGGAGATTGGCTTTGAGGTGTGAAGAATATCTATTACATACCCCAGGCAGACATACCTTGAGCATTGTAAGCATTGATTGCTGAGTTAACTTGGTCTTGAACCGTTGCTGTTGACCCCCAACCTGGCATGGTTTGGAAGAGACCTGAAGCACCTGATCCGTTGGCAACATTTGGATTCCCATTTGATTCGCGAGCAATGATATATTCCCAAGTTGATTGACTGACACCAGTCGCTGCAGCCATTTGAGCAGCAGCATCTGAACCAACAGCACCAGCAGAGTTGCCGTTACCCAGAGCTTGAGGCCCATGGTTGGTACTAGCTGCTGCGGTTGCCGTTGTTGTCTCAGCGCCAGCCTTGCTTGCAGCAACCTGTGGTTGAGCTTGCTCTGAAGTTGAGTCCATTCCTTCAAACTGGGGAGTGGCAGTTTCGGTAGGGGCGGTTGCTGTTGAAGCTGGTGTTTCGGCTGCTTTAACCTCAGCCTGACCCTTATTATCTGTATTATCGTCTGCCGAAGAAACTTCTTCCGCAAAAGAAGATTCTGAAATTGAAATTTTTGTGTGTTGTGAGAGGAAACCAAAGACTAGGGCCGTGAAGGTCGTCAAAATTGTAATGATGAATAACTTATCAGATGTTCGGTTTTCTTTTCTCTTACGCATACCGTACTCCTTTTTTATAAACTATCATCATTTTAACTTAGTTTTATTACTAACTAATTGTTTTAATATTAAAATTATTACAATTTTATGTAGATTTAAGCAAAAAAGCCCTAAAATCTAGATTTTGGGCTTAATTCTTATTTAGTTTAATTTTTTCTTAGTACCAACCGTTGGCATTCCAATAATCAAGAGCGGCTGACCATGAGCCATAACGGCTATTAACGTAATCATCAGCTGTTTTTTCTTGGTTTTCTTCAGAAAGGTCATTGTTCAAGTAGTCTCTTGTCAATTGGTAACGACCATAGTAAGAACCATTTTCGGCTGAGTAGTTACCACCTGATTCCCGTTGAGCAATTTCTTCCTTAGCTGCAGCATCTGCAGAGCTGAGGTTTGAAGAATAGCCAGATGATGCCGGAGCTGCATCTTGAGCACTGGTATCTTCTTGAGCCGGTGCCTCACTTGTTGCTGCTTCGCTAGCTGAAGCTGTATCTTCTTGTGCAGCTTCAGAGCTTGCGGTGCCTTCAGAAACAACAGCATTTGCATCTTGAGGGGCTTGAGCCTCTTCGGAACTTGCTGCTGTATCTTGGTTAGCTTCTTCAGAGGCAGGAGCTTGACTGTTTTCTTCTGATGCTTGATCAGTAGAAGTTTGGTCAGTTTGCTCTTGAGCTGATGCTTCGCTTGTTGTTGCTGCATCTTGAGCACTGGTATCTTCCTGAGCCGGTGCTTCATCTTCCTGTGGAGCTTGGCTATCTGCTACTGATGTATCTTCTGCAGCTGGTGCCTCACTTGTTGCTGTGGCATCTTGGGTATAGTCTACAGATGCTTCACTTGTTGTTGAAGCATCAGCCACTTCTTCTGGCTGAACAGCCGTTGTATCTGCACTAGCTGTTGCTGTGTCTGTAGCAGTCGCATCATTTTCAACGTCTTGGGCAGCACCCATAGCTGATGAAACGGTTCCACCAACTTCAATTGTTTGGCCCGCCACGATAAAGTCTGGGTTAGCAATATCATTGGTCTGAGTCAAGTTATCAACAGTTGTATTATGGTTTTCAGCAATTTCTGAAAGAGTATCTCCTGCTTGAACAGTATAAGTTTCAGCGTGGACAACATTTGCAGCTGCCGTCGCACCAAAAGCTGCCGCTGCTGACAAGCCTGCCAAAGCTAATTTTTTAGAATTAAGAGTATCTTTCAAAATTGATTTTTTAGACATATAGAAATATGCTCCTTTTCTGAGATAGTATGCTATACATACTACACTCTTTTTGTTACCTCCAGTTTGGTCTTAGATTAAAAATGTTACAGATACTTTTAATCTTTATAAAAAGGGCGTAAGCTAAAAACCAGTACATCCATGATTTTCCTTCACTCTTTAGTTTCAAGGTGTCAATGAAGGATTTTCGGTAGTCACCATCTTGCGTGCCACTCTTTCCTTACTTAAGGTTCCTTTCAAGCTATCATTGAGTTTGAAAGGAATCTGTCACAGGATGAAAGAGTTCGCTGTTTTTTTCACTCTCTCCTGCATAGTTGATTTTTTTAGACAGGATGGGAGAGTGCTTGGTCTATCTCTTGTTTAACAAAGAATAGGGATGTCTGATCAATCACTGCATCAGAATCAAATAAGCATATAAAATTTTGAATTTAGCAACTATTGTTCCAAAAACCTTTAAGAGCTTTTGAGTAGGAAGAGAAGACAGCCGACTACAAGGAGAGTTAAGATAGCTAATCCATCTGACCAGCCCCAGTTTAGTTGACGATATTTGGTCCGTCCATCTCCGCCTTGGTAACCCCGTGCTTCCATAGCAATAGCCAGGGCATCAGCCCGCTTGAAGCTCGAGGCAAAGAGGGGAATCAGAATGGGGACAATGGATTTGACCTTTTGAATGAGGTTTCCTTGGCCAAAATCCACTCCCCGAGCTTGTTGAGCCTTCATAATCCGTGTGGTGTCATCCATCAAGGTTGGGACAAACCGCAGACTCAAAGACAGCATGAGACCAATTTCATGGACAGGAATCTTGAGTGGTTTTAGGGGCTTAAGCAGGGACTCAACCGCATCCGCCAGACTTAAAGGGGTTGTGGTTAGGGTCAAGAGGGTCGAAAAGCAAATGATCAGGACAAAGCGCATGAAAATCAGGGAAGCCTGTCCCAGGCCATAATCCGTTACTTGCAAAATCCCCATCTGCCAGACCAGCTTTCCTTGGTGGTTGAAAATGATTTGGAAGGCCGTCGTAAAGAGGATAATAACAAACATGGACCTGAGGCCATTGAGGAAGAAGCTCAATTTAACCCGGGAAAGCAGGATTAAAAAGAGGGTGAAGGCGGCCAGAAGTATGTTGGTAACTAGGTTGTTGGCCCAAAAGACAATCACGATAAAGAGAAACATAGCTATGAGCTTACTTCTGGGGTCCAAACGGTGAATCAGAGAGGAGCCCGGCACGTAGCGTCCTAAGATTAATTTATCCATGCAGCCCCTCCACAAATTCAGCAATCGTTATGGGCAGACAATCCATAGCCAAACCACGCTCCCGCATTTTTTGGGCAAACTTGGTAATTTTAGGCACGCCCAGCTGCTTGCTTTCCAAAAATTCGACTCTCTGGAAGACCTCTCTTGGTTGGCCAGAAGCCACCAGATGACCTGCTTCCAAAACATAGACCTGATTAGCATAATTGGCCACATCATCCATGAGGTGGGTTACTAGGACGATGGTCTGTCCCTGCTGGTGGAGTTTGGCAAAGAGTTCCATCAGTTCTCGCCGTCCCTTGGGGTCAAGACCGGCCGTCGGTTCATCCAAAACGAGGATTTCTGGCTCCATGGCCAGAATACCAGCGATAGCTACCCGTCGCATTTGACCACCGGATAAGTCAAAGGGATTTTTTTCAAAAAGATCTGCTGTCAGCCCAACTAAGGCCAATTTTTCACGAGCAATTTTTTCAGCCTCCTCCTTAGAGAGACCAAAGTTTTTCGGACCAAAGGCCACATCCTTAAGGACAGTTTCTTCAAAGAGTTGGCTCTCTGGGAATTGAAAAACCAGACCAACCTTTTTTCGGACACCTTTGATTTCCTTATTTTTGGAGTTGGGATTAATCACCAAGTCATCAACGGTTACCGTGCCCTGACTAGGCAGATTGAGACCGTTGAGCAATTGCATGATGGTTGACTTGCCACTTCCTGTATGACCGATAAAGGCCGTGTAGGAGCCGTCCTTTATTTCCAGACTAATATCAAAAAGGGCACGCCCTTCAAATGGCGTTCCCGCTTGATAGGTAAAGCTTACGTTTTTGAGACTAATGCCCATAACTCATCTCCTAGTTGGCTTTCATTTAGATAGGCTTGATTGAACGTAAGTCCCTTATCTTCCAAAGCTTTGATAAGCCGAGAAGTAAAGGGAATATCCAAACCTAAGTTTTTAAGGTCGTCCCCTCGTCCTAGTAAGGCTTCCGGCGTTGAACTCGACTCTATCTGACCGGCCTTCATAACTAAGACACGGTCACTCATGGCGACCTCATCCAAATCATGGGTAATGGAAATCAGGGTCAGGCCGTACGTGTCCCGCACCGCCTGAATGGTCGCCATCAGCTCCAAACGACCTTCTGGATCTAGCATACTGGTTGCTTCATCCAAAATGAGAATGTCTGGTCGCATGGCAATGATACCAGCAATGGCTACCCTTTGCTTTTGCCCACCAGAAAGTCTAGCTGGTTCTCGCTCAGCAAAGTCAGCCATGCCAACCATGTCTAGAGCTTCTTGAACACGGACCTTCATCTCCTCATAGGGCAGGCCTTGGTTTTCCAGACCAAAGGCTACATCATCGGCCACAGTGGCTCCGACAAATTGGTTGTCAGTATTTTGGAAAACCATGCCAATCTTGCGTCGCAGATCCCAGACATTGTCCTCGGTCAGCACCTGACCAGCAATTTTAATTTGACCAGACTCAGCTTCTAAGAGGCCATCAATTAAACGGACGACCGTCGATTTACCTGAACCATTGTGACCAACAATGGACAACCATTCCCCTTGTTTCACGTGAAACGTCACGTCCTTAAGGATATCGTTCTGGTCCTCCTGGTATTTAAAATTTAACTTGTCAACTGAAATAATTTCTGTCATAGCTTATTTGAAGGTGTCTTTAAAGAGATAACCTGCTCCCTTGAAGTAGTCATAGCCCGAATAGATGGTAAAGAAGAGGGCGATGTAGAGCAGGATGGTTCCTAGCAAGTTGAGGTGACAGAGGAGAAAAATAATGGAAAACATTTGCGTAACCGTTTTGATTTTCCCTGGCATAGCTGCCGCCAAAACAGTTCCTCCATTTTCAACTAAGAGTAGTCTTAGACCTGTAACAGCCAGTTCCCGACAGATGATGATGGCTACAACCCAAGCCGGTGCCATCTTCATGCCAACCAGCATGATAAAGGCTGACATAACTAACATCTTATCGGCTAGAGGATCGGCAAATTTACCGAAATTGGTAACCACCTTCCATTTGCGAGCCAGATAACCATCTAGATAGTCTGTAAAGCTAGCAAGGGCAAAGATAACCGCCGCTACGATATTCCAAACTAAATCAGTCGAAATTGAGGTCAAAATTAAGAAGACGGGTATCATAAAGATACGGATGATGGTCAGCAGGTTGGGGATATTTTCTTTTTTTATCATGGTAGCTTCCTTTACTTGATGGTGAGGGTGATATAGCTGGTGTTGTCCTTAGCTAAGCTTGATAAATCAAGGGTTTGGTCATTGATTTTCACAGTTACGTTATCAATACTTGTTAGGGTAATAACTGACTTGTCAGCCTTTGAATCAAGGGTTGCTTTGGTATCCTTGGTATTACCATCCAGAGTAACGCCCTTCTTATCTAAGTTTGAGTTGGTCACGCAGACAAGATTTTCCTGGTCAGAGTCCTGAGAAATTTCAACCGTCACCTGGTCGTTCTTATCAGCCAAGGTCACCGATATATTGGAGCCCTTGGTTGTAGACGAGAGTTTACTATCGCTGGCTGCTGAGGAATCCGCCTGGGCTTGTCCCTTCTCCTGATGAAGGGAGGAGCTAGGAAGGGATGCTTTTTTCATTTCATCGCTGACTTGAAGGTAGACAGCTGACCCTATTAGTCCAAGAACCAGAAGACTTAAAAGGGACATGATAACCAAGGGTAGGCGACGTTTAGGATTTTTTAGATACTCAAAACGGTCTGAGCGAGACCACTTGGTAAAGGGTTCGACAACTTTAGAGGTTTGCTCCTCCTCGGGTTCAGGAAGAGGTTCTTCCTTTTTCTTTTCTTCAACCTCCAGGCGAAAATCCGGATCTCCATAGCCCTCAAGAAGAGGCTCACTATCTAAGTCTAAAAATTCTGTATATGCCTTGAGGTAGGCATCAGCTTTTTCTCGAGTCAGAAATTGAAACTGATTATGCTCCATAACAGTAATATACTGCATAGGAATGTTCAGCTCTACCGACACCTCTTCAACTTTCAAATCCTTGGCAAGGCGAGCTCTCTGAAGATACTCACCAATGCTCACTTTTTTCATTGCAACACCTCAAGATAATGATTATCCTCTATTATAGCAAATTTCAGCCTATTTTTATAATTAGTTTGGAAAGATGGTGAACTCAGAGCTTACCATAGTCCCTAGCAAGTTCTGCCCCAGTTCCTCAAGGTCAGCTAATTGCAGGTCAGATAGGAGCTTAGGCAGGTCCAAATAAGATTCTTCATCAGTCTGGTAGCTTGCCAGCTGGCTGGCCAACTGCTCTATCGAATCTAGACTTCTCATAAATTCGCCGTAGATTTCCCTTGTCAGCAAATCCAAGTGTTCCTGATTAAAGTCAGCAGAAAGTCTAAAGTCTTTCAAAAGGGTCTTGATATTATTGGCCAGCTTAATGGGTTCTTGGGTATCCATGCTGAGAATAAGGAATTGAAAGCGAGAGGACACCTCAATTTCTATGTCAAAAGAGTCATCTATCAGACCCTGATCATACCAATCTTGGTAAGCCTGGCTGGTCCAACCGAGAATGATGGAAAAGAAGAGTCTCAGAACTAATTTTTGTTTGAGGACTGATTTGTTTGTTGCTGGTAACCGAAAACCAAGGGCTAATTTGGGTTTTGCCACATCAAAACGAATGGATTTTCGCTTGACAGGCTCTGTCAACTTCAAGGTTTTTTTGTCAATCTTTGTCAACTTAGTAGTAAAGTTTCTCTGATTTTCTTTGATAGTTGCAAGAGCTGTCTGATAATCAAAATTTCCGACCAAAAAGAGAGACAGATTGTCAGGTCTATAATAGGCCTTATGACTGTTTCTAAGCCATTTTAAAGTGATTTTCTTTAGGCTTTCTTGGCTTCCTGCAATGTCTTGAGTGAGTTTAGTATTTGGATACAAATTCGCTAAAATACCACTGTAAAGTTGGTAGTCAGGATCGTCAAGGTACATGTCAATCTCTTGGGCGATGATTTTTTTCTCCCGTTCCAGAGATTTTTTATCAATGTTGAGGGTCTTGACAAAGTTCAGTAGGAGCTGTAAAGCTTCCTGACTCTGACCAAGACTAGTATAATAATAGGCTGTCTTTTCAAAACTGGTAAAAGCATTGCTATCTGCCCCTAGCTCAGAAAATTTGAGGCTAGCATCCTGACCATCGGCCATTTCAAAAAGTTTATGCTCTAAAAAATGTGCCAGACCAGCAGGACTTTCTTGAACAGAGCCATCTTCTGCTAGGAGCTCATCAAGAGCCCCAAAATTCACCTGAAGGAGGGCAGTCATTTCTTGAAAATCCTGTTTGGGTAGCAAATAAACTTGCAGGCCATTGTCTAGTCTAGTCTTATAGAAGGTTTCTTTGAGACTAGGGTAATCAATTTTTTCCAGCATCTCATTTTCCTCCTTCTAAATAGTAAAGGGCCTGTAAATGGATTTTTCTAGCCAGTTGCATAATATCTGCTTTGTTGACAGCAGCAATTCTGTCAGGCCACTTGGGAAGATTCTCATCATTTTTTGCTAAGTACTTTTGGTTATAGGCTCGCTCAATCAGAATTTTGGGCGAATCTTGAGCAAGATAATAGTCGTTTAGCAGAAGCTGCTTGGTTTGCTGTAGGAGATGACTGGAATAACGTCCCGCCTTTAAATTGTGCCATTCTTGGTTAATCATTCTCAGGGTTTTCTCTCGCTGCCTTTTGTCAATACCGGCGTAAACTTGGAGTAAAACTGTGTAAGGGTGAACTTGACTGGAAATTGAATAGGCCAGGCCTTCTTTTTCCCTCACTTGCGTAAAGAGACGAGAGTGGGCAAAACCTCCCAGCAGACCATTTAGAACTAGGGCAATGGGATAATCAGGATGACTATATGTTAAAGGCAAGTGATAGCCTAGCTGTAAAATTGATTGATGATCATCTTGACGATCAATCTTTTCTTGTGTAATATTGAGACGGTCTTGAGTGAAGTTGACAAACCTGTAAAGTTTCCTTGCTTGAAAGGGAAAGCGATTGATTTCCTCTAAAACTGAAGACGCTTTAAAATCACCCAAAAGAAAAATATCTATCTGATCTTCTTTGAGCATTCTTTGAAATTCCTGATAGGCAGTAAAGGAGTTTTCCTGTTCCACCAAATCTACTCTGGCATATTTAGAAACTTTCAGGTTGTCATCATGGTAAAAGAGGTCATAAAGCCCCAACTCACTTAGATAAAAAGAATCTTCCTTGTCAGCCTCAAGATAAGAGATTAGATTGGCCTTCTCCACATCAAATACCTTGGATTGAAATTGCTCCAAGGTGATCAGAGGCTTGTAAAGAATGGTGTAAAGCAAGTCAAAGATTTCATGCTGGAAGTCTGTTTTTTCAAGATAGGATGGACTTATAAATTCAAGGTCAATATCAAGAATATGGGCTTTTCCCTTAGTTGACACCCTAGTTGACAAACTTGTTCCATAAAGCCTAGCTAGAGTCTTACGTAATTTTTGTGAAGATGGAAAATCGGCATTAGCTGTAGCTAACATTTGGGCCACCAAAACTCGCTTAGCTACTGTCTTTTTCAAGCGTTCTCCTGTGAAGCGAAAAGTTAGGTGATTGGTCTTAAATTTTTCAGTTTTAATCAGGTGTAGGTTGACACCATCAACAATTTTCATGGACTTTCCTCGCGTCAGTTATTGCCTTAAATTATATCATTTTATGCTATAATATTCTCATTAGAAAGTCGAGGAAACCATGGACTACAAACTGTTTGAGGACTATATTACCCTGCAAGCCCTACTAAAAGATTTACGGATAATCTCCAGTGGTGGAGCTGTCAAATCATTTTTGGCAGAAACTAGGGTCCTTTTTAATGGCCAAGACGAAAAAAGACGGGGCAAGAAATTGCGGATTGGTGACACGATGAGCCTACCTGAACAAGACTTAACCATCAAGTTGGTTGGACCAAGTCCCCAAGAGTTGGCTCAACATCAGGAAGAAAAGGCTGAAAAAGAGCGGGTCGCTGCCCTGGTCAAAAAAATGAACCAGAAAACCTCTAAGAACCAGAAATCTTCACGCTCTAAAGCTAAACAGTCAGCCGATAAAGGGGCGAAGAAGGCTCAGAGATCAGATCGCCAGCCTGTTCGTTTTCCCGGTACTTAATATGTGGTTAGAATCTATTTCCCTCAAAAATTTCCGTAATTATACTGAGATGACTGCTGATTTTTCTAGCGGTCTCAATGTTTTCCTCGGCCAAAACGCTCAGGGTAAGACCAATTTTCTCGAAGCCATTTATTTTCTAGCCCTAACTCGTAGTCACAGAACCCGCTCAGATAAGGAGCTAATCAATTTTAAGGCCAAGGACCTGTCTGTCTCTGGTCTTTTACGAAGAAGGAGAGGCAAGCTTCCTCTAGAAATTGACCTATCTGATAAGGGTCGAACAACCAAGCTTAACTACCTCAAACAAATCAAATTATCCGACTATGTTGGCAATATGACTGTGGTTCTCTTTGCCCCTGAAGATTTACAGTTGGTAAAGGGAGCCCCCAGTCTCAGGCGGAAATTTTTAGACATTGATTTGGGTCAAATCAAGCCCGTCTACCTGGCCGACCTCTCCAATTATAATCATGTTTTAAAACAAAGAAATGCCTACCTCAAGGCAGCAGAGACCATTGATAAGGATTATTTGGCAGTCATTGATGAACAACTAGCTGATTTTGGCAGTCGGGTCATGGAGCATCGTTATCAATTTGTCCAAGACTTGACAGTGGAAGCTGATAAGCACCACCATATCATCTCCAACCAGCTGGAGCATCTAAAAATTTCCTATCAGTCATCGGTTAAATTTCAAGAACCAGCCGAGATTAAGCAAAATTTCCTAGACCAATTGGCCAAATCCTTTAGCCGAGATAGCTTCAAAAAGAATACCGGTGTCGGACCGCACCGCGACGATCTGACCTTTTTTATCAACGATATGAACGCTTCCTTTGGTAGCCAAGGTCAACAACGCAGCTTAATTTTATCTCTAAAACTGGCAGAAATTGAGCTGATTAAAGCCATAACCGGAGATAGTCCAATTCTTTTATTGGATGATGTTATGAGTGAGCTTGACAACCACCGTCAACTTCGTTTATTGGATGGTATCAAGGAAAACGTGCAAACCTTTATTACTACAACTAGTTTGGACCACTTACAAGGTTTACCAGATAACTTAAAAATCTTTACAGTTGATCAGGGTACTATAAAAACCAACGAGTGAAGTCGTTGGTTTTCTTGTGTTTTGACTGTCAAGATACTGTCAATTTGACAGTGTTTTAAATAAAAAGGCTAGAACGACAAATTCTAACCTCGCAACTTTTTTCGCCAAACACTTTGGCGCAGTGGTTGATTGCAAGTACTTATCCCCTTCGGGATAGTGTCCTTCCTAATCAACTGTGCGGGGGCGGGACAACGAACTTGACGGCATCGCCGTAGCAAGTTCTGTCCCGCTCCCTGTTTTATTGAACAGAGTAGTTTGGTGCTTCGTTGGTGATTTGAACATCGTGGGGGTGGCTTTCAATCAAGCCAGCTCCAGACATTTCAATGAATTGGGCCTTATCATGCAGAGCTTTAATATCTTCAGCGCCAGTATATCCCATACCAGATTTGATACCGCCGACCATTTGGAAGACGATGTCTGCCGCAGCACCCTTATAAGCTACCCGACCTTCAATACCTTCTGGCACCAACTTGTTGGCTTCATTGACAGATCCTTGGAAGTAACGGTCGCTAGACCCTTTCTTCATAGCAGCAACAGAGCCCATACCACGGTAGGTCTTGAATTTACGACCTTGGAAGATTTCGGTTTCACCAGGAGCTTCATCGGTACCAGCCATCATCGAGCCTAACATAACGGCATCACCACCAGCAGCTAGGGCCTTGACAATGTCACCTGAATACTTGATACCACCATCGGCAATAATAGTCTTGCCGTACTCACGGGCTACACTGGCAGCATCATAAATGGCTGTAATTTGGGGAACACCGACACCAGCAACAACACGGGTAGTACAGATTGAACCAGGGCCAATCCCCACCTTAACTACATCAACACCAGCATCATAGAGGGCACGGGCTCCATCAGCTGTCGCAATATTACCAGCAATCAAGGTCTTATCTGGGAAGGTCTTACGGATTTCAGCAATCTTACGCAAGACACCAGCAGAGTGACCATGGGCTGTGTCAATAACAATGGCATCAGCACCAGCATCAAAGAGGGCAGACGCACGTTCAAAAGTATCAGAAGTGACACCAACAGCAGCAGCTACTAAGAGACGGCCAAACTCATCCTTGGCAGCATTAGGGAATTCGATAACTTTTTCGATGTCTTTAATTGTAATCAAACCAGACAGGCGACCATTTTCATCAACCAAAGGCAATTTTTCAATCCGGTGCTCATGGAGGATGCTTTCAGCTGTCTTGAGGTCAGTTCCAACAGGAGCTGTTACTAGATTTGCACTAGTCATATGGGTGCTGATAGCTTGATTGTAGTCTGAGATGAAACGCATATCACGGTTGGTGATAATTCCGACTAACTTGCGGTTTTCCATGGTTTCCACAATTGGAACACCAGAAATACGATAACGTCCCATCAATTCATCAGCCTCTTTAATAGTCCGATCTGGCGTCAAGAAGAAAGGATCAATAATAACCCCATTTTCTGAACGCTTAACTTTGCGAACCTCTTCGGCTTGAGCCTTGATGGACATATTTTTGTGGATAACTCCCAGTCCACCAGCACGCGCCATGGCGATAGCCATACCACTTTCTGTCACGGTATCCATGGCAGCCGTAATAATCGGGATATTCAATGTCAAATTCTTGGCAAGCTGAGTTTGCATGTTAACCTCGTTTGGAAGCACATGACTTTCTGCCGGAATAAGCAAAACATCATCGAAAGTGTAGCCTTTTTTCAAAAATTTAGTGTCCCAATTTGACATTAAATCCATCCTCTTTTCTATAAAAATTAGCCCCTAAAAGCTCTTGTTATTAGTATAATATCATATCATGCTAAAAAAATTTGTCAATAAAATTTTCTGAGCTAATCATAAAAATCCTGCTCCCTTTTCGAGGTCGAGACAAAGACCTATTTGTTAAATAAAAAAGGGTGAGATTATCGCATCCCAGCCCATAATTCTATTTAAAGTAATTGATACCCATGGCAGATTTAACCTCATCGAGGGTTTGGGCAGCGACTTCTTGAGCAGCCTGACTGCCTTTTTTCAGCATGTCATAGACTTGCCCCATGTCCTTAGCAAATTCTAGGCGACGTTCCCGAATGGGACCTAGTTCTCGCTCTAAAATTTCTAGAAGGTAGCGTTTGGTTTTGACATCCCCCAGGCCGCCAGCTTGATAATGGTCCTTCATAGCCTGAATATCAGCCTGATCTTCTTGGCGACCAAAAACATCTAGGTAGTGGAAAACCATGTTCCCTTCAATTTGGCCAGGGTCTTCAACCTTGATGTGGTTAGGGTCGGTGTACATGCTCATAACCTTTTTCCTGAGCGTATCGGCGTCATCAGCCAGATAGATGCCGTTGCCCAGTGACTTGGACATTTTAGCATTGCCATCAAGCCCTGGCAGGCGACCAGCTGCCTCATTTTCAGGATAGATGCCCTCTGGTTCGACCAAAACATCACAATTATAAGCATGGTTGAAGTTACGGACAATTTCTCGAGTCTGCTCAATCATAGGTTTTTGATCATTACCCACAGGCACCAAATTAGCCTTAAAGGCAGTAATATCCGCTGCTTGGGCAATAGGGTAGACCAAAAAACCAGTCGGAATGGACTCCCCAAAGCCTTTTTGGGCAATCTCGGTCTTAACCGTTGGATTGCGTTCCAGACGAGCCAGGGAAACTAGGTTCATGTAGTACATGGACAATTCCGCTAATTCAGGAATCTGACTTTGAATAAAAATAGTTGATTTTTCAGGGTCCAAACCAGCTGCCAAATAATCTAGTGCCACATTACCAACAGATTCGACGATAGTCTGCGGGTCCTTGGCATGGTCGGTCAGTGCTTGCTGGTCAGCCAAAAAGACAAACATCCGGTATTTATCTTCATTTTGCAGGTGAACACGATTCTGCAGACTGCCTACGTAGTGACCTATGTGGAGCTTACCAGTCGGTCTATCACCAGTTAAAATAATAGGTTTTGTCATGTGCATTTCTTCTCTCTAGTTTTTCTTTCAATAGCTCTTTAGATTATATCATAAATCGTTTGTGAACATCTTGAATAGTTTTCACCAGAAATCAATTCCTTTATTAGCAAGAAATACTATCTTAATTTTGTGATTACGGTAATATGTGTTCCCGTATATACAGAAATATGTATTTCTATATTTCTGTATTTACAGATATCCATAAAAAGTGTACAATATAAATACAAAGTTGAGAAAGTACAACATTATATAAGAAGTGTTTGAAGTACTTACTTAGTGTTAAACAGAAAAAGAAGCGGGGCTGCAACCTCACTTCTGGATAATAACTCTTCCCTGTTCTTCGACAAGACAATTTTTTCGAACTTTTATTGTCTTTATGTTTAGTCCGCGTTTCTTTTTTGAAAAGCGGCTTTTTTGTTTTTTCCATTAAAGCTAATCTAGAAAAGAACTTATAAAGCAAATCAATTGCAAGCTTTTCTATCACTTCAACAATAATTTTTATTAGAATATCAAGCGTGTTATCGCCCCCTCTCGTGTCTGTATTATTTCCCTCCTGACTTCTTATTTTAATATTATAAACACGAAAAGAGTTATCCGTCTTTTATTATAGCATGATAGCTAAAATAATGAAAATACTTTTAGCGCTTTGGCTCAAAACTGATTTAATTTTTTACTATTCCACTTTAAATTGAAAAATCCCCCTATTTCTAGTAGAATGAAAACACGTATTATAATGAATAAAGAGGTAACACTTTGCTTACAGTATCAGACATCTCTCTGCGTTTTAGCGACCGTAAACTTTTTGACAACGTCAACATCAACTTTACTGCTGGTAATACCTACGGCTTGATTGGAGCCAATGGTGCCGGTAAATCAACCTTTTTGAAAATTTTAGCCGGCGATATTGAGCCAACAACTGGCCATGTCGCCCTTGGACCCAATGAGCGTCTCTCGGTTCTTCGCCAAAATCACTTTGACTACGAAGAGGAACGAGCCATTGATGTGGTTATCATGGGTAATGAACAACTCTATCAGGTGATGAAGAAAAAAGATGCCATCTATATGAAGCCTGATTTTTCTGAGGAAGATGGAGTCAAGGCTGCTGAGCTGGAAGGTACCTTTGCTGAGTTGGGTGGCTGGGAAGCGGAAAGCGAAGCCTCTCAACTCCTGCAAAACCTCAATATTCCTGAAGATCTTCACTATCAAAACATGAGTGAACTGGCCAACGGCGACAAGGTCAAGGTGCTCTTGGCCAAGGCTCTCTTTGGTAAGCCAGATGTCTTGCTTCTGGACGAACCGACCAATGGTCTTGATATTCAGTCCATTTCTTGGCTGGAAGAATTTCTGATTGATTTTGAAAATACCGTTATCGTGGTTTCCCACGACCGCCACTTTTTAAACAAGGTCTGCACCCACATGGCTGATTTGGACTTTGGGAAAATTCAAATCTATGTTGGTAACTATGATTTCTGGAAGGAATCTTCTGAGTTGGCGGCTAAATTGCAGGCTGACCGCAATGCCAAGGCTGAAGAAAAAATCAAGGAGCTGCAAGAATTTGTAGCCCGCTTCTCAGCCAACGCTTCCAAATCTAAGCAGGCCACCTCTCGCAAGAAGATGCTGGATAAGATTGAATTGGAAGAAATCGTCCCATCCAGTCGGAAATATCCCTTCATCAATTTTAAATCTGAGCGGGAAATCGGTAACGACCTCCTGAGCGTAGAAAATCTGTCAGTCACTATTGATGGAGAAAAAATCCTCAATAATATCAGCTTCATCCTGCGCCCAGGAGATAAGACAGCCCTGATTGGTCAAAATGATATTCAGACTACAGCCCTGATTCGGGCTCTTATGGGTGATGTTGACTACGATGGAAGCATCAAGTGGGGCGTGACGACTAGTCGCTCCTACCTGCCTAAGGATAACTCAAGAGATTTTGCTTCTGGCGAATCTATCCTAGAATGGCTTCGCCAATTTGCTTCCAAGGAAGAAAATGACAACACCTTCCTGCGTGGTTTTCTGGGGCGCATGCTCTTCTCAGGCGACGAGGTTAATAAGTCTGTCAACGTCCTCTCTGGGGGTGAAAAGGTGAGGGTCATGCTGTCTAAGCTCATGCTCCTCAAATCTAATGTTCTGGTACTTGATGACCCAACCAACCACTTGGACCTGGAATCAATTTCTAGTCTCAATGACGGCTTGAGAGATTTCAAGGAATCCATTATCTTTGCCAGCCATGACCACGAATTTATCCAAACCTTAGCCAACCATATCGTTGTCATTTCTCAAAACGGCGTTATCGACCGTATTGATGAAACTTATGACGAATTCTTGGCCAACGATGACGTTCAAGCCAAGGTCCAAGACCTGTGGAAATAAAACTCAATGAAAATCAAAATAGTAAGGAACAGAGATCTCAGCCACTAAAGAAGCAAGAGATCTGACGGCAATCGCTATAACGGTTGCCTAGCTTCTCCACTAACTCAGACTATTTTATCTAAGTGTCGCCGAGTAACTAACTGCAGGTAGCTTAAAAGGTCTTCCAGACCTTTTAAGACAGGAGATGGGAAAAGCCCTGCTTTTTTCAACAAGTACGGCAAAGTGAGTTAACAAAGCGACTCAAGAAAAAGGAAGACGATGATGCTTTCCTTTTGGAGCTAGTGAGAGTCATAGGTAGACCGCAGTAGCGGCTACTGCTGCAAATCAATATTTTCAAATCTTAGATTTGCTTTACTGATCTATCTTTTTGATTTTCGAAGCGTGTAAACAATTAAAGAGTCTGATGCTAATTAGTATTCAGGCTCTTTAAATAAGGAAAGTTTATTATGATTGCGTTTTTAAAAAAACATCAAAAAAACCTAGCTTTCTACGGTTTGGCCTTTCTCCTCCCCGTACTGATTATGCTGACTGCTCTTTGGACTTTGGGCATTTACTGGGGAAGTAAGACAACCATCTTAGCTAGTGACGGATTCCACCAATATTCTATTTTTGCCATCCAGTTACGTAATGTTCTGCATGGTAGTGATAGTCTCTTTTATACCTTCACCTCTGGATTGGGACTAAACTTTTACGCCCTCTCCAGCTATTATTTGGGATCCTTTCTCTCCCCTTTCTATTATTTCTTCAGTGCCAAGTCTATGGCCGATGCAGTCTATCTCTTTACCCTGATTAAATTCGGTCTGATGGGACTGTCAATGTCCTTTACACTTCGTCAACTTTTTGTAAAGCTGAAAAATGGGTTAATTATTAGTCTATCGACTTCTTATACTTTGATGAGCTTTGCCATTAGCCAGTTAGAAATCAATACCTGGTTGGATGTTCTCATTCTTGCTCCTCTGATTATCTTAGGGCTGCATTTTCTCCTAGAGAAGAAGAGTTTCTGGCTTTACTACTTGACACTAACTTTACTCTTTATCCAGAATTACTATTTTGGATTTATGATGGCTATCTTTTTAGTTCTCTACTTTTTAATGAACCTGAGTCGGCAGTCGTCTTGGCGGGAAGTTGTCACTTCCTTGACAAACTTTACAGTGATGTCCATTTTATCTGGTCTAACCTCTGCTATTATGCTGCTACCAAGCTATTTAGACTTGTCAACCCATGGAGAAAAATTCTCAACATTTGACACACTAGTAACTGACAAGGCTTGGACTTTTGACCTCTTTGCGAAAAATTTTGTTGGAGCCTATGATACAACCAAATTTGGGGCCACCCCCATGATTTACGTTGGGCTCCTTCCCTTAGTCTTGGCTCTGGTCTTCTTTACCCTTAAGGAAATTAAATGGCGGGTTAGACTGGCCTATTTTCTGCTATTAGCACTAATGATTGCTAGTTTCTATCTCAATCCACTGGACCTACTTTGGCAAGGAATGCACGCACCAAATATGTTTTTGCACCGCTACGCTTGGCTCTTTTCAACTCTCATTATTTTAATGGCCGGTGAGAGTCTCACTTACCTGCAAAAATTTCGTATTAAATACCTCTTTATTATTTTCACGGTCTTGATGGCTGGCTTTGGTATCACCTTCATTTTTGCTAAGCATTACACTTTCTTGAAGCCTGTTCATTTGATTTTGACCCTAGCTTTCCTTATTGCCTACGCTGTAATTTTGATTTCTTTCAAGAGAAAACAGTTAAGTCAGGGGGCTTTGATAGTCTTCACTTTGATTTTCTCGATTCTTGAGATTGGGCTTAATTCCTACTATCAAGTCAATCGTCTTAATGATGAATGGATTTTTCCAACTAGAGGTGGCTATGAACAAGATATGTCGGACATTGACTACCTTGTCAGCTATAGTAAAAAACAGCACGATACCTTCTTTAGAACAGAAAGGCTTCTGCCTCAAACTGGTAATGACAGTATGAAATTCAACTACAATGGTATTTCTCAATTTTCTTCTGTCAGAAATACAGCTTCCAGTAGCCAACTTGACCGACTGGGCTTTCAATCCAATGGTACTAATCTTAACTTACGTTACCAGAATAATACGATTATTGCCGACAGTCTCTTTGGTGTGACATATAATATTGCCAATGAAGACGTGGACAAATATGGTTTTAATCCAGTTGACTATTCTGGCCCCTTGACCCTTTACCAGAATAAAAATGCTAGCCAGCTGGCTATTCTGACAAATGGTATTTACAAAAATGTCAACTTTAGCATTAATACTCTGGACAACCAAACTTATTTACTCAATAATTTGAGTGGTCTCAAGCAGAATTACTTTACAAGGTTGTCAAGTCAATCGCAAGCCCTCTCAAAGCCTGCCCTGTTAAACAATCGGGTGACAGCGACTGCCTCAGCTGGAGAATCCACGGCAAAAATCACTTATCAGGTTCAAGTTTCAGCTAATCAACAAGCCTATGTTAGCATGCCCAACCTAACCTTGAGTAACGAGTCCGCCAAGTCTATCCTTATAACGGTTAATGGCAAAACCTACAATTATACCTCCGACAATGCCTATACTTTCTTTAATCTTGGCTACTACAAAGAAACTAAAAATTTGACGGTGACCTTCAGTTTCCCAGATAATAGTCAGGTTTCCTTTGATCAGCCAACCTTCTATGGTCTCAACACTCTCGCCTATCAAAAGGCCATGGACAAAATCAATAATCAAAAAGTCAATGTCACGACTGACCATAATCATGTTAGCGTCAACTACACCGCTAAAAAAGCTGGCTCCCTCTTTTTCACCCTCCCCTATGATAAGGGCTGGTCAGCTAAAGTCAACGGCAAACCCGTTAAAATTCGTAAAGGCCAAAAGGGCTTCATGGTTGTAGATGTCCCAGCTGGTAAAGGACAGGTCAAACTAAGCTTTCTACCGAATGGCTTCAAACTAGCCAGCCTCCTTTCCCTGGCAGGATTCACCCTCTTCATCATCTATAACTATGGCTATCGTCATTTTCTACAGAAAAAAGCAAAAGCTTCTGGACATTAGTCCAAAAGCTTTTTTGAGTAATTTAAGCAAAATAAAAAGCCGCCAAACCATTGACAACTTAAAAGTCTTATCATAGTCCGTACGGGATTCGAACCCGTGTTACCGCCGTGAAAAGGCGGTGTCTTAACCCCTTGACCAACGGACCAGACTTTAAGTAGTATATCCTAGACTTTGTTCTGTGTCAATAGTTTTTTCAAATTATTTTTATATTTTTTTAAGCAAGTATCGCCAAAAACTTCTACCCCCTATAGTCACCGTTTTCTGTATTTTCGGCCATATTGACAGGCAAAGCTTTCTTTTGATAGAATAAAAGAGCTGGTTCCATAGCTCAGCTGGATAGAGCATTCGCCTTCTAAGCGAACGGTCGCAGGTTCGAATCCTGCTGGAATCATTTTTTTACTGAAAAAAAATCAAGGAATGAGACCAAAATCGGTATTGCTTAACAATTGATTTGGTTTTCTCAAACAGTCTTCCGGACTGTTTGGTCTATTCACTGGCATGGTAAGGACTAAGAACTTTACCTCCAGTTTGTTGGCATGTGCTGGGGTAATGCTGAGGCTTCAAGACAATCATCACAAATCAACCACTGCGTCAAATGGTTTGATGTAAAAAATAGAGAGGTTGGGATGACAAGCCCCCAGCCTCTTGTTTTATTTATGATAGGGACTGCCTTCTTGAATCATAAAGGCCCGATAAATTTGTTCAACCAAAACTAACCGCATGAGTTGGTGGGGCAGGGTTAAGCGACCAAAGCTCATTAGGAGGTTAGCTCGCTTTTTGATTTGAAGTGCTAGACCCAAGCTTCCTCCAATAATAAAGGTAATATCAGAAAAGCCTCTCAGGGTAGCATCGGCTAACTTCTTGGAAAAGTCCTCTGAGGTCCATTCTTGACCTTCAATGGCGAGGACGATGACAAAATCACGCTCGGCAACCTTAGCCATAATTCGCTCAGCCTCCCTGGCCATAATCTGCTGGTTCTGGGCAGAACTGGCCTTATCTGGTGTCTTCTCGTCTGGTAGCTCGATAGCTTCAAATTTAGCAAAACGCCCCAGACGCTTGACATATTCCTGGATCCCATCTTTTAAATATTTTTCCTTAAGTTTTCCAACTGTAATCAGCTTAATTTTCATAAGAACATTATAACACAGTCTCATATCCACAAGTTTTCCACAATCCAAAGATGCTATGATTACTCGATTCAACGGCTATATTTATAGTTCTGTTTAAACTTATCCACAAGCTGTGAATTCTTGCTTTTTACTGGACAATAGGGTATAGTTAAAAGGTCTTTTAAAAAAGAAAAATTTATTTCGGAGGATTGACTATTGAAAAAAGTTAAAAAGATTTCTTGGAAAAAAATCCTAAAACCTTTCTTGATGCTACTGATTGGTTTTCTAGGTGGCTTATTGGCAACCTTCGTCATGCTAAAAATGAGTGGTATCAATACATCTCTGGGCAAAAATGTCGTCAGCCATACCCAATACAATAATTCATCTGACGTCACAAAGGCTGTAGATAAGGTTAAGGATGCTGTTGTCACAGTTAATAATTACCAAGAGCTGTCTGATTCTCAAGCCAAGGCTGCTGATGAAGCTGGTTTGGAAAAGGATAAGGATGGCTTGACTCCAGTTGCTCAAGGTTCTGGGGTTATCTATAAAAAAGATGGAAAAAGTGCCTATGTCGTTACTAATGCCCATGTTGTTAGTGGCGCTAAGAAACTAACTCTCATGTTGGGTGGTGAAACTGATCGCAGTAAAGCCATCAAAGGGGAATTAATCGGTTCAGATACTTATTCCGATATTGCTGTTATCAAGATTTCCTCTGATAAGGTAACTAAGGTAGCTGAGTTTGCTGACTCGTCATCTGTTAAGGTTGGTGAAACAGCCATTGCTATCGGTAGCCCTTTAGACAAGAAATTTGCTAATACTGTTACTCAAGGTATTATTTCAGCTTTGGACCGAACAGTAACTCTGACCGCTGAAGATGGAACAACAATCCAAACCAAAGCCTTCCAAACCGATGCGGCTATCAACCCTGGTAACTCAGGCGGTGCCCTTATCAATATTGAAGGTCAAGTTATCGGTATCAATTCTAGTAAAATTTCTCTAGAGGGTGCTGAAGGTCTCGGCTTTGCTATCCCTTCTAATGATGTTGTTTCTACTATTAATCAGTTAGAAAAGAATGGTAAGGTTAGCCGCCCAGCCCTCGGCATTACCATGGGCGATTTAAGCAGCGCAAGCTCTTCCGTTAAGGACAAGGTTGATGTTCCTAGTGATGTTACCAAAGGTGTTGTGGTTGGTTCTGTCCAATCCGATATGCCAGCTGATGGTAAGTTGAAAGAATACGATGTTATCACCAAGATAGATGATAAGGATGTTAGCTCTGTTGCTGAGTTACAAGAAGAACTTTACAAGCACAAACTTGGTGACACCGTCACCCTGACCTTCTACCGCGACGGTAGCAAGAAGACAGCTGACATTAAATTGAATAAATCTAGCGATGATTTGGATTCATCCTCATCAAGCAGTAAGTAAAACTTGACAGTTTACTGAATACCTTTACACTATTGTAAAGGTATTTTTTAGAGGTGGTCATGACAGTAGAATTAAAAGAATTGAAATTAAGCGATATCTCACCCAATCCCTTTCAACCCCGCTTAACTTTTAAGCAGGAGGAGTTGGAGGAGCTGGCCGATTCCATCAAAGAAAACGGCCTGATTCAACCCATTATTGTCCGAAAATCAGCTGTCTTTGGCTATGAATTGATAGCTGGCGAACGACGTTTTCGAGCCTGCCAATTGGCGCAATTAGAGACTATTCCGGCTATTATCAAAGAACTTTCAGATCAAGACAGTCGCATTCAGGCCATCATTGAAAATTTGCAACGATCTGACCTCAATCCCATTGAGGAGGCCAAGGCCTACCGAAATCTGATTGAAACCAATCGGATGACCCATGAAGAAATCGCTAAGTACATGGGTAAATCGCGTCCCTATATCACTAACTTTTTGCGACTCTTGAATCTATCTGCTCCTTTACAAAAAGCTCTTGAAGACGGCAGCCTATCTTCTGGCCATGCCCGTCTCCTCTTAGGAATGAGAGACCAAGAACAAGAGGCTTGGCTGAACAAAATTAGAGACAATAAGTTGTCTGTCAGAGAATTAGAAAGACAGTCAAAACCACGGACCAAGCAAAAGAAGGCGAAACAAACCAATCTCTTCAAGAAAGATTTAGAAGAAAATCTATCAAGAGCTCTCGGCTTGCCGGTCAATCTCTCAATGACCAAAAAGCAGGCTGGCAAGTTGACCATTACCTTTTCCTCCCAAGATGACTTGAACAGAATTATCAACAAGCTTAATTAGGCTGTGAATTTTACTTTTCTAAGGAGATAGCTTATCCACACCAAAAAAGCTAAGAAAGCTTTGAGTTGACAGCTTTTTTATGTATATCCACAACTTGTGGATAACTTCAGTACATAATGTGTATAGTTTTCTCACACCCTGTGGAAAACTTTTTCTTTTTATGTTAAAATACGGTACAAGATATTCTTAAACTTATTGAAGTTCAAAACTTTTTACTGGCAAAGTTTCTTTGCCAATGATTTAAGGGTAGAGTGATACTTTCTCCAAAGTGGCATTATTAGTAACAAAATAGTTGTTGTTAATAACGGAAATTTTGAGACCGAGGCTCAAAATTTAGCAATGAAACTTCGTAAGAAGTTTGCTTGCGTCCGCACTTTTTAAGAAAGTATCAAAATGTTAATTTTGATTTTAATGAGTATAAAAAATGGAGAGAGCTATGACAGAAAATGAAACAATTTTTTGGAATAGGGTCCTTGAATTAGCAAGAGACCATCTCACTCAAGCGACTTTTGAATTCTTCGTTCTGGATGCCCAGTTGATTAAGGTGGAAAATGATACAGCTATCATCTATATTGACCGCATGAAGGAACTCTTTTGGGAAAAAAATCTCCAGCAGGTCTTGATTACCGCTGGATTTGAAGTCTTTAATAAACAAATTAGAGCCCAATATGTTTTTGAAAGTGCTGAGATTGAGACTGTTCTGGTTAATGAATCCAATTCCAATCAAGGGGGGCAGGCAGGAGCCTATTTCCAGCAAAGTCTTACTCAAACAGCCCAGCCGCCTGTTTCTTCAAATTTAAACCCCAAGTATCAGTTTGAAAACTTTATTCAAGGGGATGAAAATAAGTGGGCTAAGGCAGCTTCAATCGCTGTTGCCAATAGTCCTGGGACTACCTACAACCCTCTTTTTATCTGGGGAGGTCCTGGACTTGGGAAAACCCACCTTCTCAATGCTATTGGTAATACCGTCTTGGAAAATAATCCTAATGCTAGGGTTCGTTATATTACAGCGGAAAATTTTATCAATGAATTTGTCACCCATATTCGCTTAGAATCTATGGAAGAACTCAAGGAGAACTTCCGCAGTCTGGATGTGCTCCTGATTGATGATATTCAATCCTTGGCTAAGAAAACTTTAGAAGGGACTCAAGAAGAGTTTTTCAACACCTTCAATGCCCTCCATGCTAACAACAAGCAGATTGTCCTGACCAGTGACCGGACCCCCGACCATCTCAACAATCTGGAAGAGCGACTGGTAACCCGTTTTAAATGGGGCTTGACAGTTGATATTACACCGCCAGATTATGAAACTCGGATTGCCATCCTAACCAATAAGATTCTGGAGCAAGGTTTTCCTTATACCTTCTCCCAAGATACGATTGAGTATTTGGCCGGTCAATTTGATTCCAATGTCCGTGATTTAGAAGGAGCCCTCAAGGATATCAATTTGGTGGCTACGGTGAAGCAAGCCGATGTCATTACCGTTGATTTGGCCGCCGAAGCCATTCGGGCTCGCAAACAGGATGCACCTGTTATCAATATCATCTCGATTGAAGAGATCCAAACCCAGGTCAGCAAGTTCTATGGCGTTACCGTCAAGGAAATCAAAGCAACCAAGCGCAATCAAAACATTGTTCTCGCCCGTCAAGTCGCCATGTATCTGGCTCGGGAAATGACCGATAACAGCCTACCTAAGATTGGTAAAGAATTTGGTGGGCGTGATCATTCAACTGTCCTGCATGCCTATAATAAGATTAAAAATATGCTGGCCCAGGATGACAGTTTGCGAATCGAAATTGAGACTATCAAAAATAAAATCAAATAGGCTTGTGGACAAGAGCAAGATTTCTAGCTAGTTTATCCACAGCTTGTGCACAAGGCTACTGACTATTGAGCTCAAGCTTGCAGAAACTTTTCCACGCCCTCCACAAGACCTACTACTACTACTAAACTTATACTTAATACTATAAAGGAGTCCTCATGATTAACTTTTCGATAAATAAAGCCTTCTTTCTTCAGGCATTGAATACCACCAAAAGAGCTATCAGTAGTAAGAACGCTATTCCAATTCTCTCTAGCCTTAAAATTGATGTTCATTCTACAGGTATTACCCTGACAGGGTCTAATGGACAAATTTCTATTGAAAATTCCATTACTAGCGACAATGAAAATGCTGGTCTCTTGATTACAGAAACTGGTAGTATCCTCTTGGAAGCTAACTTCTTTATCAATATTGTTTCCAGCCTGCCAGATGTTAGTCTGGACTTTAAAGAAATTGAACACAGTCAAGTCCTGTTGACCAGCGGTAAATCAGAAATCACTCTCAAGGGTAAGGATGTTGAACAGTATCCTCGCTTGCAAGAAGTTGCTACCAGCAATCCCTTAATTTTTGACACCAAGGTTTTGAAAACTTTGATTGCTGAAACAGCCTTTGCTGCCAGCACTCAAGAAAGTCGGCCAATTTTAACAGGGATTCATCTGGTTTTGACCGATAATAAGAATTTCAAGGCTGTTGCTACGGACTCCCACCGGATGAGCCAACGCAAGCTGGTTTTGGAAAATTCTGGGGATAACTTTGATGTGGTCTTGCCAAGTCGCTCTTTGCGTGAATTTGCAGCCGTCTTTACTGATGATATCGAAACGGTGGAAGTTTTCCTATCAGGTAGTCAAATTCTTTTCAGAAGTGAAACTATTTCCTTTTACGCTCGCATGCTAGAAGGTGCTTATCCAGATACTGACCGCCTTTTGGTTAGTGATTTTGAGACTGAAATTCTCTTTGATACCAATAATCTTCGTTCGGCTATGGAGCGGGCTCACTTGATTTCTAATGCTACCCAAAATGGTACCGTTAAGTTGGAAATTGTCGATGGTCAGGTATCGGCCCACGTTAATTCTCCTGAAGTTGGTAAGGTCAACGAAGAAATTGATACTCTGGAAACCAGTGGCAGTGACTTGACCATTAGCTTCAACCCAACCTATCTGATTGAAGCTCTCAAGGCTCTCAAGAGTGAAACTGTGCGGATTCGCTTTATTTCACCGATTCGTCCTTTCACCCTAACTCCAGGTGATGATGGGGAAAACTTTATCCAACTGATTACCCCAGTTCGGACCAATTAAATCTTTTTGAGCAATGAAAATATTTAAGCAGAAATTAAGTGCCTGGGGTTATACTATAGTCAATCCTAAATAAACTTTTCTTTTTCATAATCTCCGGAAAGTGCCTGACCGTTTGGTTGGGTTCTTTCTTTGTGTTTAAGGACGTAAACTTTCCCTGGTGCGACTCCGCTGCACCAGGATCCGTCAGTCTAAACTCACTTCGTATCGTAGACTATCGTATCTTTTTCATAATCTCTGGAAGTGATCCAGCTTAGCTGGGCTTCTTCTTTTTTGTTTTTAAGTGATAGGGAAAAGAATTTTTACTAATACTGAGTTAAAATCAAAACTTTACAATTTTGCTACTTTCTTAAAAAGTGCGGACGGAAGCAACCTCCGTTGGAGTTTTATTCCTAAGATTGAGCCCAAGTCTCAATCTTTTGTTATTAGCACCAACTGTGTGTTGCTAATAATGCCACTTTGGAGAAAGTATCACTCTGCCCTTATACCATTAGCTAAAAAACCCAGCTTTTTTAGCAAGATATGACCGCTCGAGAGATGTCAATTGAAAGTTTTGAACCTGACTTTGTTGGGTTCTTTTTATAACTAATCAGTGATATTTTCTTGGTTTGAATTTGTCCAAACGGTAATACTCGTAGATTTGTCAGTCTAGGGCAATTTGTTTATAATAAAGCCAGATTGAAATTGAGGAGGATACTATGTATCAAGTTGGCTCGCTTGTAGAAATGAAAAAACCCCATGCCTGCACCATTAAGGAGACGGGTAAGAAGGCTAATTGCTGGGAAGTGACCAGGGTTGGGGCTGATATAAAGATTCGCTGTAGCAATTGTGATCACGTGGTCATGCTCAGCCGTCACGATTTTGAGCGAAAGCTCAAGAAAGTTCTATGACCCTTTTTATTATTGCAAATCCCAATGCTGGCGCTCATCAGGCCAGTCAGGTTGTGGAAAAAATTAAAAGTAATTATCCTCAGCTTGAGCAGGAAATCTTTTATACGGCTACTCCAGATGATGAAAAGTGCCAAGTGAGGCGCGTGCTAAAATCTTGGACAGATGATGACCGTCTCTTGATTCTGGGAGGGGATGGCACACTTTCTAAGGTGCTCTATTATTTGCCAGAAGATATTCCCTTTGCCTACTACCCAGTTGGCTCAGGCAATGACTTTGCTAAGGCCCTGAGCTTGCCAGACCTAGCCACTACTATGGCCAATCTCTTAGCTGGAACTAGCAGAGAATTAACGATTTTTGTGGATTCGGCTGGTGTCTTGCTCAACAGCTTAGATTTGGGTTTTTCAGCCTGGGTGGTCAATCGTGCGGCTCATTCAGTTGTTAAGCAGATGCTTAATCGACTCCATTTAGGAAAATTGACTTATATTTTACTTGCAATTTTATCCTTGTTTAAAAATCCTGTCGCAAGTGTTCAGATTAAGAAAATTAATGGTGTTCTCTTAGAAATTAAGGATGTCTATTTCTTCTCTCTAGCTAATAATACTTATTTTGGTGGCGGTATTATGATTTGGCCCAGCTCGACAGTCTTTGATGCAAACTTGCACCTTGTTTATGCTAAAGGAAAAAATTTTTGGCAGCGTGTGCTGATTTTATTGACCCTGGTCTTTAAACGGCATCAAAGCTCTCCCTACTTAAAGCATCAGGTGCTGGTGAGTGGTACCAGTCTTACTTTCTTCGATGGTACCCTTTTGTCAGTTGATGGAGAAATAATCCAAGAACACCAGATAAGTTTGACCGCTCAAAAGAGGAAAATTTATCTCTAACTTTTGAAAGGGCGACTAGCAACTCTTACTTGCCCTCTATTTTTAGGGTTTTGACTGGTTTTGCGATTTAAGCTTGTTACTATAACTGCTGTCTTAGCTAGATAAAAAAAGCTTGCAACGGGCAGGCTTTTTTATGGTATAATATCTCCTGACTCAAAAAGAGAGAACGGAGATAAGCAAATGGCTTTAACAGCTGGTATTGTTGGTTTGCCTAACGTTGGGAAATCAACGCTTTTTAATGCAATTACTAAGGCAGGGGCAGAAGCGGCTAACTATCCTTTTGCCACTATTGACCCTAATGTCGGTATGGTTGAAGTGCCGGACGAACGCTTGGAAAAATTGACCCAACTGATTCATCCTAAAAAGACGGTACCCACAACCTTTGAATTTACCGATATTGCTGGTATTGTTAAGGGAGCCTCTAAGGGTGAAGGTCTAGGCAATAAGTTCTTGGCCAACATTCGTGAAGTGGATGCTATTGTTCATGTGGTTCGGGCTTTCGACGATGAAAATGTCATGCGGGAGCAAGGGCGTGAGGATGCCTTTGTTGACCCTCTGGCTGATATTGACACCATCAATCTGGAATTGATTCTGGCGGATTTGGAGTCTGTCAATAAACGATATGCTCGGGTGGAAAAAATTGCCCGTACACAAAAGGATAAGGATTCGGTAGCCGAGTTCAATGTGCTCGCTAAGATTAAGCCAGTCTTGGAAGATGGAAAGTCTGCTCGGACCATTGATTTTACAGACGAAGAAGCCAAAATTGTTAAGGGACTCTTTCTTCTGAGCACCAAGCCTGTTCTTTATGTGGCTAATGTCAATGAGGACCAGGTGGCTGATCCAGACTCTATTGACTACGTCAAGCAAATCCGTGAGTTTGCGACGACCGAAAATGCGGAAGTCGTGGTTATCTCAGCTCGGGCTGAGGAAGAAATTTCTGAATTGGACGACGAGGACAAGGGTGAATTTCTTGAAGCCATGGGACTTGCAGAATCCGGTGTGGATAAGTTAACTCGGGCGGCCTACCATCTGCTGGGCTTGGGCACCTATTTCACTGCTGGCGAAAAGGAAGTGCGGGCTTGGACCTTCAAGCGAGGCATCAAGGCTCCTCAAGCTGCCGGTATCATTCACTCTGACTTTGAACGGGGCTTCATTCGAGCTGTGACCATGTCCTATGATGATTTGGTAGCCTATGGCTCAGAAAAAGCGGTCAAGGAAGCTGGTCGCCTTCGTGAAGAAGGTAAGGATTATGTGGTCCAAGATGGGGATATTATGGAGTTCCGCTTCAACGTTTAATTTTAAAAATAATAGTTACCAAAGGCTGGAACCTTCTTCCAGTCCTTTTGGTCTTTCTAATACTGAGTAAAAATCAAACTTGAAATTGTTTCCAAGTTGAAAACTTTTGTTTTGGGTTAATCTGTAAACGAAGTGAGCCAAATCTGATATTTTCGTTGTAGTGGTATTATCAGTGATACTGACAGTGTCACTGATAACGGGATTTTTGAAACTTTAGGTTCAAAAATTAGGAATGAAACTTCAAAGGAGTTTGCTTCCGTCCGCACTACCTAAGAAAATATCAAAAATTAGATTTTGAAGTTTGATGAGCATGGAATGGGAAAAATAAGATGACAAAATTGATTGTTGGTCTGGGAAATCCAGGCTCAAAATATGATAAAACCAAGCATAATATCGGCTTTATGGCCATTGATGAGATTACAAAAAATCTGGATGTAACCTTTAGCGAGGATAAAAATTTCAAGGCCCTGGTTGGCTCCAGCTTTCTTAATGACGAGAAGGTTTATTTCGTTAAGCCCTTGACTTTTATGAATGAGAGTGGTCAGGCTGTCCAGGCCCTTTTGACCTACTTCAATATTGCTATTGCGGACCTATTGGTCATCTACGATGACTTGGATATGGCTGTTGGTAAGATTCGTTTCCGGCAGAAAGGGTCAGCTGGTGGTCACAATGGTATCAAGTCCATTATCAAGCATATTGGTAGTCAGGAATTTGACCGTATCAAGGTTGGTATCGGCCGGCCCAAGCCTGGTAGCAAGGTGGTCCATCATGTCCTGTCTACCTTTAGTCAGGATGACTATGCGACAATTTTAGCCTCTCTGGAACGAGTGGCTGCTGCTGTTAACTTTTATTTGGAGTCTGACGATTTTGAACAGACCATGCAAAAATACAATGGATAAGACACTTTTACAACTTTTTAATCAAAATAAACAACTGCAAGAATGGCAGGATAAGACAGGTCTCTTAGGACGCCAACTGGTCATGGGACTCAGCGGTGCCAGTAAGAGTTTGGCGATTGCGGGGAACTTTTTAGCCAATCAAGGTAAGTTAGTCATTCTGACAGCCAGTCAAAATGAAGCTGAAAATCTGGCTAGCGATCTCGTGGGACTTGTGGGTGATGACCAAGTCTATCAATTCTTTGCGGATGATATTGTCGGGGCAGAGTTTATTGTTGCTTCGCAGGAAAAATCCCTCTCTCGGGTGGAGAGTCTTAATTTTTTGCTGGATGAGAGAAAATCTGGTATTTTGGTGACCAGTCTTTTGGGAGCCAGGGTCCTTTTGCCCAATCCCCAGGACTATGCCAGCTTTGTTTTGACCTTTAACCTGGGTCAGGATTATGACCTGTCTGGTCTGGCTAAGACCTTGACCAGTTTGGGCTATAAGAAGGTCTCCCAGGTGCTCTCACTGGGCGAATTTAGTCAGCGGGGAGATATTCTCGACATCTACGATGGCAAGACAGACCAGGCCTACCGCTTGGAATTCTTCGGGGATGAGTTAGATAGTTTGCGGACTTTTGACCCTGAGAGTCAAAAGTCGCTGGAAAATCTAGAGAGCTTCACCCTAAGCCCTGTTGATGAGGCCGTTTTGACGCAGGAGAATCGGCGACTTGCCCTGGCTAAGTTAGAGGTGGAACTGGAGCGTGTTCAAAATGACCAGCACAAAGACTATCTGGAAGGGCTCTATACGACTCTGGCCGATGGCCATCGCCATCAAGATTTTAAGAAGTTTTTGTCTTATTTTTATGACAGAACTTACAGTCTCTTGGATTATTTGCCCCAAGGGACGCCAATATTTTTTGATGATTTTCAAAAGTTAACCGACCGCAATGCCAAGTTAAATCTGGAGATTACCAACTACCTGACCGAAAATTTGCAGCAGGCTAAGGCCGTCTCCAACCAGGTCTATTTTGCTGATATTTTTCAGGACTTACGCAATTATCAACCCGCCAGCTTCTTTTCTAATTTCCACAAGGGTCTGGGTAATATTCGCTTCCAGAAGATCTACAATTTCACCCAGTATGCTATGCAGGAATTTTTCAATCAAATTCCTCTATTGGTGGATGAAATCAACCGTTACCTCAAGACTAGGGCGACTGTTATCTTGCAGGCTGACTCGCAAGCTAAGCTGGAAAAGTTGCAAGCAGATCTGCGGGAATACGCTTGTGACCTGCCCATAGTAGCTGCTGATGAGTTAGAGCAGGGAATGGCTCAGCTGACCCAGGGTAATCTGACCAACGGCTTTTACTTTGCTGACCAAAAGCTGGTCTTGATTACAGAAAAAGAAATTTTCCACAAGACCCCCAAACGGCGGATTCGCCGGCAAAATATTAGCAATGCCGAGCGACTCAAGGACTACAATGAGCTACAAAAGGGCGATTATGTGGTCCACAATGTCCATGGTATCGGGCGTTTTCTGGGAATTGAAACCATCGAAATCAAGGGCGTGCATAGAGACTATCTGACCGTCCAGTATCAAAATGATGACAGGATTTCCATCCCTGTTGAGCAGATTGAATTGCTGTCCAAATATATGGCCAGTGATGGTAAAGAGCCCAAAATCAATAAGCTCAATGATGGCCGCTTCCAAAAGGCCAAGCAGAAGGTCTCCAAGCAGGTTGAAGATATTGCTGATGACCTCCTCAAGCTCTATGCCGAACGCAGTCAGCTCAAGGGCTTTGCCTTCTCAGCCGATGACGACAATCAGAGGGAATTTGAGGAAGACTTTGCCTATGTTGAAACCGATGACCAAGTCCGCTCCATCAAGGAGGTCAAGGCTGACATGGAATCCGATAAACCCATGGATCGGCTCTTGGTTGGTGATGTCGGCTTTGGGAAGACCGAGGTGGCCATGCGGGGAGCCTTCAAGGCAGTCAATGATGGCAAGCAGGTCGCTGTCCTAGTGCCGACAACCGTTCTGGCCCAGCAGCACTACAATAATTTCAAGGAACGCTTTGAAAATTATGCCGTCCAAGTCGGTATCCTCAGTCGCTTCCAGACCAAAAAGGAGCAAACGGAAACCCTGACTGCTCTGAGTAAGGGACAAATTGACATTATTATCGGGACCCACCGCCTACTCTCTAAGGATGTGGAATTTTTGGATTTAGGACTGATTGTCATTGATGAGGAGCAACGCTTCGGGGTTAAGCATAAGGAAAAGCTCAAGGAACTCAAGAAAAAATCCGATGTATTGACTCTGACGGCCACGCCCATTCCTCGGACCTTACATATGTCCATGCTGGGGATTCGGGATTTGTCAGTCATCGAAACGCCTCCGACCAATCGTTATCCAGTTCAGACCTATGTTTTAGAAACCAATCCTGGTATGATTCGCGAGGCTATCATTCGGGAAATTGACCGAGGCGGACAAGCTTTTTATGTCTATAATCGAGTGGAAACTATTGACCGCAAGGCCATGGAGTTGCAGGAATTAGTTCCTGAAGCTAATATTGGTATCGTTCACGGTCAGATGAGCGAAATCCAGCTGGAAAACACCCTCTTTGACTTCCTAGATGGGGTCTATGACGTCCTAGTAGCAACAACCATCATTGAGACAGGGATTGACATGCCCAATGTCAACACCCTCTTTGTGGAAAATGCTGACTGGATGGGTCTCTCGACCCTCTATCAATTGCGGGGCCGGGTTGGCCGTAGTAATCGGATTGCCTATGCCTACCTTATGTATCAGCCTGATAAGGTCTTGAGTGAGGCTTCCGAGAAAAGGTTGGATGCCATCAAAGGCTTTACCGAGCTGGGGTCAGGCTTCAAAATTGCCATGCGGGATCTCTCTATCCGTGGGGCTGGCAATATTCTGGGGGCCTCCCAGAGTGGCTTTATTGACTCGGTTGGTTTTGAACTCTATTCACAAATGTTGCAAGAAGCCATCCAGCACAAACAAGGCCAAAGTCAGGTCCGCCAGAAGGGCAATGCTGAAATCAATCTTGGAATTGACGCCTACCTTCCTAATGACTACATCGATGATGAGCGCCAAAAAATCGAAATCTACAAGCGAATTCGGGAAATTTCCTCCCAGGAAGATTACCAAAACCTGCAGTCTGAGTTAATTGACCGCTTTGGCGACTATCCCGACCAGGTGGCCTACCTGTTAGAAATCGGTCTGGTCAAGTCTTATCTGGATGCTGTCTTTGTTCAACTAGCTGAGAAGAAGCAGGAGGAAGTGACCATCCGTTTTGAAAAGGTCAGCCAAAATCTCTTTTTGACCCAGGACTATTTTGAAGCCCTGTCGGCAACCAATCTCAAAGCTAGAATTGGTGAGCATCAAGGTCAAATCGAAGTTATTTTTGATGGCCGCCAGAAAAAGGATTACGAAATTTTAGAAGAGTTAAGCAAATTTGGCCAGAAATTCTCGGAAATCAAGAATCGAAAAGCTAGCCAAAAGGCATAAAGTCCTGCGTTTTTTAGAAATTCATGATAAAATAAGGAAAATTATAAACACAGAAATTCTCTTAAATTCTGGAGGAAAGATGCGATTAGATAAGTATTTAAAGGTCTCTCGGATTATTAAACGCCGTCCAGTCGCCAAGGAAGTGGCTGATAAGGGGCGGATTAAGGTCAACGGTATCTTGGCTAAATCATCGACAGACTTGAAGCTCAATGATGAGATTGAGATTCGCTTTGGCAACAAGCTCTTGACGGTGCGCGTGCTAGAAATGAAGGACAGCACCAAGAAAGATGATGCCCAAAAAATGTATGAAATTCTTAATGAAAAAAGGATAAAGGCAGATGAGCAAGAGTGATAAGGTTGTTCAGTTAAACAACGACTATATCAAGGAAACCAATTTAACCAAGCGCTACGAAGAAGAGGAAGCCCGCAAACGCCATCGTTTTATGGGCTGGACCCTGATTTTTGTCATTCTACTTTTTATTTTGCCAACCTACAATTTGGTTTCCAGCTATCGGGATTTGCAAAGCAAAAAGGCCGAAATCGTTAAACTGAAGGCAAATTACAAGGAGACCAAGGCAGAGACCAGTAAGGAAGAACAATTAGCCAAACAGCTCAAGGACGATGAGTTTGTCCAAAAGTATGCCAGGGCTAAGTACCATTACTCCAACTCAGGCGAAGTGACCTTTATTATTCCTGAACTGGTTCCCCAATAATTATGGAAAATTTGATTGAGACAATTGAAAAATTTTTGGCTTACTCCGATGAAAAGTTGGAGGAGCTCCACCAAAAAAATCAATCCTTAAAGGAGGAGGATCCTCATGAGGATTAAGCCAGGCAATGAGACAGTAAAACTCTTTGCCTTTTTGGTTTTACTGCAAGTCTTTTTGGTTGCCTTTCCTATGGACAAGGGGAGTCGACAGAAAAACGAGTCTTCTAGCAAAAATTTTTCCTACATGTACTTTGCTAAACTGCCACAAAATCCTAATGTTTACAAGACAGTCACAACTTATTCTGACCCAGCTCTCTCTAAGAAAGCCGGCCGGCTTCAACCTAACTCAAAAATTAGCCTCAAGAAAATCATGGCTAATAAAAAGGGGATTCCTGTTTTTCAGTTGGCCAATGGCAACTATGCTAAGGCTAGTTTTCAGGACTTCTATGATGACCGAGTTTTGACGACGCAGAAGCTTGAGAAACCTAAGGAATATTGGACTTCTGATTCAGTCAAGGTTTATCAGCATCCCTATGTTTCTGGACAGGCCCCTAAAAAAAACAGCTTGAGAGCCTATAGTAAAATTCAGGTCAGCCAGCAGGCGACAACCCATCATGGCAAGTATTTTTACGTCAAAGACCAGGGGTGGTTGGATGAGAAGACCCTGACGCAGAAGGATGTTCGAATTGAAAAGGTCCAAGAACTTCTTAAACAGAAATACGACAACAGCAGTAAGTATAGTATTTATGTCAAAGAGCTTGACAATGGCAAGGAAGCGCAAATTAATGCAGACAAGGTTATGTATTCAGCTAGTGTCAGCAAATTGCCCTTGCTCTACTATGTTCAAGACCAATTGAATAAAGGCAAGATAACAGGCTCCCAAAACCTAACCTACACTGCAGCTGTCAATAGTTTCAAGGATGCCTACAAAACTGAAGGTAGTGGCACGATGAGCAAGACTGCCGACAATAAGAAATATAGCATCAGTGATTTAGAGAGCCATGTTACTCAGTTTTCTGATAATGTTGCAACAAACATCCTGGGTTACTATGTGGCCCATCAGTATGATAAGGACTTCCAAAAGGCCATAAAATCAGCTATTGGCGAGAAGTGGGACATGAAGAGCCGGAAGGTTTCAGCTAAGACTGCGGGCAAGATGATGGAAGCTATTTATAAGCAAAATGGTGATATCACTAACTATCTATCGTCAACAGATTATGATAATCAGCGAATTTCTAAGAATATCTCAGTTAAGGTAGCCCACAAGATTGGCGATGCCTATGACTACCGTCACGATGTGGCCATTGTTTATGGAGATACTCCCTTTATCCTTTCTGTATTTACGGAAAATGCCAGCTACGAAGACATTACAGCCATTGCCGATGATGTCTATAGAATATTAAAATGAAGATGCAGAAAATTTTACAAGAAATCCAAAAACATGAATATTTTGCCCAACATGACAAGGTTTTAGTAGCTGTTTCTGGTGGAGTGGATTCAATGAATTTACTCCTTTTCTTGCAGGCTCATCAAGAAGACTTAGCTATACAGATTGGTTTGGCCCATGTCAATCATAAGCAGCGCCAAGAGTCGGAGATTGAAGAGGCTTATCTGAGAAAATGGGCTCAGGATCATCAAGTCCCATTTTATTTAGCCCATTTTTCTGGAAACTTCTCAGAAAAAACTGCCAGAGAGTTTCGCTACGATTTTTTCAAAAGAGTTATGGAAGAAGAAGGCTATACAGCCTTGGTGACTGCCCATCATGCTGATGACCAGGCTGAAACTATTTTTATGCGACTCTTGCGAGGCAGTCGTCTCAGACATCTGGTGGGAATGCAGCCTGTGAAAAGTTTTGGCCCTGGCCAACTGATTCGCCCTTTTTTAAAAATTGAAAAGAAGGATTTGCCAGATATTTTTCACTTCGAGGATGAGAGCAACCAGAGTGATACTTATCTGCGCAATCGCATTCGGCACCACTATTTGCCAAGCTTATCCCAGGAGAACCCTAAGTTTTCTGCTGCCCTAAGAGAGCTGGGCATGGAAACAGACTACTTACTGATGGCCCTGAGCGATTTGACGGCTGACATAGAGGAAAACAATCTGCAAAGTTTCCGCAAACAAAGTCCTGCCGTCCAGTATTATTTGCTCCAAAATTATCTGGAGGATTTTCCAGATTTATCGCTGACTAGGGCACAGTTTGAGAGCCTTCTAAAAAAAATTGGCCAGGCCAGTCCAGAAGATAGCTATCTGAAAGCAGGCTACTATCTTCACCTCCAAAAAGATCAATTTTACTTGGATAAAATCGGTCCTCGGACGGATAGCGTTTTCCCTGCGCAAGTGTTAAAATATGGCAATATCGTCAGTTTTGGTCAAACCAGCTTTGAATTTGGACAGACTGGTGAGATTGCCATGACCAGTCTGGAGCCTGTTACCCTTCGTCCGAGACAGGCTGGTGACAGTATTGATTTCGGTAGTTTTCACAAGAAAATCCGTCGTCTTTTTATCGACGAAAAAATTCCCACTCAAGAACGTTCTCAGGCTATTGTAGCTGAGCAGAATGATCAAATTATTTTTGTCTTAGTCGGAGGACACTTATATTTGAGAAAAGAATCTCAGTGTGTTACAATTAAAGCTAAATTGTGTATAAAAACTAGAAAAAATGGTGACCTATGACCCTGGATAGTGATATTGAAAAAGTCCTTTATTCTGCTGAAGAAATAGCAACCAAGGCCGAAGAACTTGGTCAACAACTGACTAAAGATTACGAGGGAAAAAATCCTCTCCTGGTCGGTGTTTTAAAAGGGGCAGTCCCCTTTATGGCAGAGTTGATTAAACATATCGATACGCATATTGAAATCGACTTTATGGTTGTGTCATCCTACCAAGGTGGTACCAAAAGTAGCGGTGAAGTCAAAATTCTGAAAGATGTCGATACCAATATTGAAGGTCGTGATGTCATCTTTGTTGAGGACATTATTGATACAGGTCGTACCCTCTTGTATTTGCGAGATATGTTTAAGTATCGTCAAGCTAAGTCCGTCAAAATTGCAACGCTTTTTGATAAACCAGAAGGTCGGGTTGTTGATATTGATGCTGACTATGTCTGTTATGACGTTCCCAATGAATTCGTCGTAGGTTTCGGTCTGGATTATGCTGAAAAATATCGCAACCTTCCTTACGTCGGTGTTCTCAAGGAAGAGTTTTATAAAACAAGCAATTAGAAAGATATTTGTTAGTCAATGAATAATAAAAATAGAAATGGTCTCGTCAAAAATGGCTATATCTATCTCGTTTTAATCGTTCTTGCCGTAACAGCGGCTAACTTTTGGTTGCGAGGAGATTCTGGTCAGACACGCGAAGTTGGTTATTCAACTTTAGTCAAAGAAATTAAATCTGGTGATGTTAAGTCTGTTACCTATCAGCCAAGCGGTAGTGTTGTTAAGGTAACAGGAGACTATGCCAAAGCTAAAAAGACATCATCCAGTAATTCCAGCTTTAATCTTTTGAATACCTCTGGTTCGGAAAAAGTAACTAAATTTACATCGGTTATTCTCCCTAGTGATAGTTCGATGGAACAGTTGCAAACGGCAGCCGATGAGTCAAAGACTAAGATTAAGGTTATTCCTGAAAGTTCCAGTGGGACAATTATGTCCTATGTCTTTAGCCTCTTTGTTCCTTTGGTTATCATGGGACTACTTTTCTACTTCATGATGAACCAAGGCGGTGGCGGCGGCGCCCGGGGTGCCATGAGTTTTGGACGCAACAAAGCTAAGGCTGCCAGCAAGGATGATATCAAGGTTCGTTTTTCTGATGTTGCTGGTGCAGAAGAGGAAAAACAAGAGCTAGTTGAAGTTGTTGATTTTCTGAAAAATCCTAAAAAATATCGGTCATTGGGGGCTCGTATTCCAACTGGTGTTCTTCTTGAAGGCCCTCCCGGAACTGGTAAAACTCTCCTAGCTAAGGCCGTTGCTGGTGAAGCAGGTGTTCCTTTCTTCAGCATTTCGGGATCTGACTTCGTTGAAATGTTTGTTGGGGTTGGGGCTAGTCGTGTTCGTTCCCTCTTTGAAGATGCCAAGAAGGCTGAACGAGCTTTGATTTTCATTGATGAAATTGATGCTGTTGGTCGTCGTCGCGGTGCCGGAATGGGTGGCGGAAATGACGAACGCGAACAAACCCTCAACCAGCTTTTAGTTGAAATGGATGGCTTTGAAGGTAACGAAAGCATTATCGTGATTGCGGCAACCAACCGTAGCGATGTTCTTGACCCAGCTCTTCTTCGCCCAGGACGCTTTGACCGTAAGGTCCTCGTTGGTCGTCCTGATGTCAAAGGGCGTGAAGCTATTCTCAAGGTTCATTCAAAAAATAAACCACTCAAGGATGATGTTGACCTCAAGGTTATTGCTCAACAAACCCCAGGTTTTGTTGGGGCTGACCTTGAAAACGTCTTGAATGAAGCTGCTCTGGTTGCAGCCCGCCGTAATAAGACCAAGATTGATGCCAGCGATATTGATGAAGCTGAAGACCGTGTTATTGCTGGACCTTCTAAGAAAGACAAGAAGGTTTCTGAAAAAGAACGGCAAATTGTGGCCTTCCACGAGGCTGGTCATACCATTGTCGGTCTGGTTCTATCAAGTGCCCGCGATGTCCACAAGGTAACGATTGTCCCCCGTGGCCGTGCCGGTGGTTATATGATTTCCCTGCCTAAGGAAGATCAAAACCTCCTGTCTAAGGATGAGTTGAAAGAACAATTAGCTGGTCTCATGGGTGGTCGTGTCGCTGAAGAAATCATCTTCAATGTTCAAACCTCAGGAGCTTCCAATGACTTTGAACAAGCCACTGCTCTGGCTCGGGCCATGGTAGCTGAGTACGGTATGAGTGATAAGCTTGGCCCTGTTCAGTATGAAGGCAACCATGCCATGAACCCTGGACAAATGCCAGGCGATAAGTCTTATTCTAGTCAAACAGCCGTTCTGATTGACGAAGAAGTTCGCCAACTCTTGAATGAAGCTCGTAATAAGGCTGCAGATGTTATCAATTCAAACCGTGAAACCCACAAGTTGATTGCAGAAGCCCTACTCAAATACGAAACCTTGGATGCTGCTCAAATCAAGTCTATCTACGAAACAGGTAAGATGCCTGAAGAAGACCTAGACCAATCAGAAAAAGAAAATCATGCTCTTTCTTACGATGAAGTAAAGGAAAAGATGTCTGAAACTGATAACAAGAGCGAAAACTAAAGTAAGAAAAAGGGGTGCTAAGCTCCTTTTTTGTAGACTCTATTGAATGACAAGATTGAGAGAGAACTTAGCTGCGTCTCTCTTTTTCTTTTGTCCTTAGGACTCCCTGCAGTGAGACTAAGCGCTTCCTTTGGCTCAAAAGTATTTACAATCAATTTTCCCTATGATAAACTTACAATTGTAGAAAATTCAAGGAGAGATAAGTGAATATTTTTCGAAAAAAAGATCCTCGTCAGATCAAAACAGAAATGGCTCGAAGTTTAGGGGTAGCTGACCTCGTATTTCTTGGTCTCGGGTCAATGGTAGGGACTGGTATCTTTACCATTACGGGGATCGGTGCTGCTAACTATGCTGGACCTAGTTTGGTCATTTCCATTGTTATTGCTGCAATTGCAGTGGGAATTTCGGCCCTCTTTTATGCAGAGTTTGCTTCTCGCTTACCAGCTAATGGTGGTGCTTATAGCTATACCTATGCTACCTTGGGAGAATTTCCAGCTTGGATGGTTGGCTGGATGATTATTATGGAATTCTTGATTGCTATCTCCAGTGTGGCTTCAGGATGGGGAACCTACCTCAAGGGACTTTTGGCCAATTTCAATATTACTCTACCAACGGCCCTAAATGGGACATTTGATCCAAACAAGGGAACCTATATTGATTTGCTACCAGTTTTAGTAATGGTGGCTGTGACAGCCTTGGTTTTGATGAATTCTAAGTCTGTTTTACGCTTTAATAGTTTTTTGGTTATCTTGAAATTCTCAGCTCTGGCTCTTTTTATTATAACTGGCCTCTTCTTTATTAAAACAGCTAACTGGTCTAACTTTATGCCTTATGGTATCGGTCAATTCTATGGGGGCAAAACAGGGATGATTGCTGGGGCTTCAATTATGTTCTTTGCCTTTCTTGGTTTTGAATCTCTGTCAATGACAGTTGATGAGGCTAAGGAGCCCCATAAAACTGTTCCACGGGGCATTACCCTATCTTTGATTATTGTGACGATTCTTTATGTTGTCGTTACCCTAGTTTTGACAGGAATTGTCCATTACACTAAGTTAGGTGTTGCCGATGCGGTTGCTTTTGCCCTGCGTCATGTTGGTCTGTCTTGGGCAGCCAATTACGTTTCCACGGTTGCCATTTTGACGCTAATCACGGTTTGTATCTCAATGACTTATGCCCTATCTCGTACAGTTTATAGTATCAGCCGAGATGGTCTCTTGCCAAAAGTATTTCGGCATATTTCAAAAAAATCGAAGATTCCCGATAATGCTACGGTGTTGGTAGGTTTCTTTGCCATTATTTTTGCAGGTATCGTTCCTCTGAATGCCTTGGCAGAGTTTGTCAATATCTGTACCTTGGCTTACCTGATTGTTCTTGCAGTAGCCCTGATTAAATTGCGTCGGGATAAGGGGAAAACAGAAGCGGATCAATTTAAAACCCCTCTTGTTCCTTTCTTGCCCATTATCTCAATCGTCATTTGTTTATCACTAATGAGTCAATTCATGATAGTTACTTGGATTGCTTTTGGTGTAGCTGTTATCATTGGTATTCTTATTTATGTTCTATACGGCTACAGTAACTCAACGATTGATTAATAAATCAGTACCACCCAGGTTGTTAAATCTGGGTATTTTTAATCTCCAAAAAAAGTCCCGAATTGTCAAGTTAAGTGCAACAGTTGTTATCTGATACCAAGTTGAAGAGGGACTAGGCTGTTTGATAGTTGAGTAGTCTTCTTGGTCTTTGATTGATAGCTAAGGTCGCCTTAGCTAAATCCTCAGCTGTGAGAGTCTTGAGCGACTTACCTTTAGGAACGAACTCTCTAAGTAAGCCGTTGAAGTTCTCATTTGTCCCACGTTCGTATGAGGAGTAAGCATGGGCATAATAGATTTGAACACCTTCTAGCTCATTCAAGGCGGCAAATTCTGAACCGTTATCAGCCGTGATAGACTTAATAGGGTAAAGTCCCATCAACTCTTTAACAGCCTCAT
>ERZ773028.135-NODE-135-length-66242-cov-8.319519_pt1 | contig 66242 bp, 55 predicted proteins | sample MGYA00511123_ERZ773028 | MGnify/ENA primary metagenome ERZ773028 (study PRJEB29015, sample SAMEA2738134) | human oral metagenome | biome: human oral; feature: human-associated habitat; material: saliva | place: China | collected 2206 ... | reverse complement strand
ATCCAGTGGCTTACAAAGAGCTAAACCATCACAGCGACGGGATCGCGTAAGAATTACACTTACTTCCCTTTTAATCATAGTAATATGAACTCGCGTTGCTTGAATTATTCTTTTTTACAAACTTGGTTTGTTATCTGTATTATATACAAAGGCGTGATTTTAATCAATATATTTAAGTATATATTAGGTAGCTGCGTATTATGTTCGGTGGTAGCTGTAGTTTATACATAAAAATACCCTCCTTGCTGGTTGTACAATAAAGAGGGTACATATCAATGCTGTGTGGTCGTTTTCTTATGCTCAAGTACAAAAATGGTAGGTGAGTTATTTTTGTTTGAGCCAATCTTCGTATAGCCATGCTATTTTAGCAACTTGAAATGCTGAATAAATTAGCCCACCTAAATTAGTATCATTATCTTCTTGAATTTGTGATTGGTATTTCTCCATGACCTCATCATCAGTATGGTCATTGAAATGATTTAAAACAAATAAATCAAAACATTGTTTATCGTCTGCATTTTCAAAAATTAGTAATTGATTGTAGTTTGGTTCTCTGCTTGAAATATTGCAACTACCGTTCGTAAATATCTTAAGCATTTTTCCTTCGATGGAATCAAGCGTATAGTAGGTATACCAGAAATTTTCTTGCTTATCAACATATGAATTATCAGCTTTAGGCAGATACTTACGGAACTGATCGAATGACCATAATTCAGTCTCATGAATCACAGTATTATGATATTTAATATTTAGTCTTGCAAAATGCATTACCGGATGAGCATAAAAAGCTGCTGCAGGATACCAACCTTGTTCCATGTCATCAATCTGAATTATTTGAAATTCTGGATAATCAATGTGATAACAATACTTCTTATTACCCCAATCAAAAATCCATTTGTCAGTTTCAGATAGCAAAATGTGAAGCCTTTCCATTATTGGAATATCTATACCAAATCTTTTACGCCAGAGAAACTCAACATCATTTATATCGGCTTGTTTATCGATAGGAGTATTGTTATCAACAACTCGTGTATAAATGTGGTACGATCTTACAACCTTTCCATACTTCTTACCATTACTATTTTTAATATCCTTATCTTGATATTCTTTCTCCAAATAGTATGGAACCTCAAGGCTATCTTTAATAATCAAGACATCAACTTCATGATTATTAAGGACGATCGTTTGAATTTCAATACGGGGACGAGTACTACCGGCAAATGAGATGTTCCTCAAAATGTCGGTAATGCCTTGTTGATTTCGTCTGTTTATATCATTCTCAACGCCTATAACTGAAAATGACTCATCATCTATTCCAAAAATTAAGTAAGAATCTTTTCTTGGTCGATTATTTGCCATACATAAAATATCATGAACAAGTTCAGCTTTATCGTGATGATGCTCTCGTTTGAAATCCCACCAATCATCTTCACGATGTGTTGCTATCAATTGTGTGATTTCGTCATAAAGCATTTATTCACCATCCTTCTCTGTTCCGTAAGTTGCAGTATCTTCAGCGACCTTACTCAGTGTTACCTGTGGTTCTGGATACTTAATAATTTTACCAAGAGTATCTATATCTTTAAGTGTTTCAATATCCGTTTTGAATTCAGTTCCACGAACATCTCTGTTAAAGAAATGGAACCCCCAGATGTGGTAATTATTATCATCAACAAAGGTTTTTACAGGAGTAGCATTATCCTTCAACTGCAATAGGAAATCTTCTTTCCATTTATCGCTTTCAACAAGATGTGTACCTTTAGGCTCAATAAATACTTGAAGTTGCTCAAAGCCATCAGTGTTGTCTTTTTGTAAGAAAAGAACATAGTCTGGTTCAAAGCGCTCACCACCATCAAATGAGTAAATGTGCATCTGACGTTCATTTCTCATCAAATACACCTTGCTATAGATTTTTTTCAGGTCATCGACATAATCACGGAAGTAAGCTACAAACGCCTTTTCCTCTGAAGTTCCAAAATTATCTGTGAATGTAAACCAATCCTCATCTTTTAAATCAATACGTATAGCAGCTGGAACAGTAGTATCGTTCTGTGACTTACCTCTTCCACTATCTTTGACATCGGTACAGTTGACAGTTTTGTCCTTGAACACATCATGTACATTAACAGCACGGAATTCCTTTGTCCCTTCATATTCTTCTTCAATTGCAGAAATTGAAGAAGCTATTTTTGTAATAACTGATATAACGGCAGACCCTATAATCATTACAGGCGGTTCATCATACTTGCTACGAATATCAATTCGTATTCCACCAAGATAATCTTTGCTTGTTATGAATTCCCGTGTAGACTTCAGATTAGGGAATCTACTCTTAAGTGCGTTGAACTTGTAAACAGGGATTTTGGCAAGAGCTTTATTTACGATAGCATAGTTGATGCTTGCAATATCACCTATTGTAGTACTGAATAGTTTTGTCTTTGTTTTGCTATCAGTAGAAGTTCCTTGTCCATCATCAAGAATAACATCTTCACCGGATTGACCAGTAGCAATCATTACAGTGTATACCTTATCTCTGACAGAAGGTAATAAGCCCGTAACATCTGCTCGGCTTTTCACAACTCGGTCATTCATAAATACAATACCTGTTTTGTAAAGGTCATCCTGCTTGAAATCATCCTTAAGAACATAATGCCTTGTAACTGTTTTGTCTGGGTCTATACCAATTTCACGCAATGCTTGATGTAACTCGAAAATATACCGGCTGTCATTTTGGCAATGATAGTAGAGTTCTTCACAAATACGAAGTTCATTATCTACATCATTATCATATTTTCTTTGAAATTTAGGCTGCTCATCCTGTACTTTGAATGGACAATATCGAGCCCCACGACCGATAAGCTGTGCTTCTGATACAGTGGCTGCAGAGACTTTTTTACCACCTTGTCGTGTTTCATAAAGACGCACAATATCAAATAAATTTAGAACATCCCAACCTTCGTCAAGTTTCTTAACTTCAAAAATAGCACGATATGGATTTGATATATCTTCCAAGGAATTAAGAAGAATCTGCTTTATATCAGCTTCCTTATCATCGTTTACAGAAACGCAGTGTTCTTCAGAAAAATCCTCTCGCAGTTCTTGTGCCAGCATATCAAATGATATTCCCTTGTTGTCAAAATATTTATAAGCCAGATCCATTGTAGGATTATCGATTAAGCCGGATATTCTTTCAAGTGTGCCACCAGAAAGAGAGTGTATGTTTTCTATAAAAGCACCCATGAACTCCTTACTGTCAGCAATTTTGGCAGACTTGAATAGCACCACGGGTTTTATTGATAAATGATTATCCTGAAAGACTTTCAACCTGTACTGGCTAAGGACAAGTGCTTGAATTGCTCTGTCCATGATGTCCATATCCGAACGGAGCGTTTTTATTTCCTTTGAATAAAGGTCAGCACGAAACTTGTGCAACGGATAATCAAAAATTATTTTATTCTCGTACTCAGCACGAATCTGTGGATTTGCCAAATCACAAGTGGCAGTAAATTCCAAGAGGATATTCTCATTATTTCTTTCAAAGATAGTCTTAACGGTCTGTTCCCACGAATGCTTACTTTCCTCTTCATCCTTGCTCAATTTCTTTGTAGTAACATTCAAATGATGTGCCTCATCAGAAATGAGCACTGTTTTGATATCGTCAAAGTCATCAAAAGAAATACCATTCTCTTTTGTTAACCACATATCCGAATGAAGCCCCTGTGTTGTAGAGAAACAGATATTTATGGCATCTGGGTCAGTTGCTTGGAAATTCTCTACTTTTTTAATTGGTACACATTCTCCATCGATGACGATTTCCTCAGCAAATAAATATTTATTTGCTGCAACGTTAAGGAAGTTGTCCTCTGTCTTTTTTACAATTGTTGAAAGGTTTACAAAGAACAAAAAATTTCTGTAGCCTTTCTTGTACAGGTAAAGCATTATTCCAGCCATAATTAAAGTCTTACCACTACCAGTTGCCATATGGAAAAGCACCTGAGTAGGGTGCGGACATTTGGGACTTTCAAAATGAGTTATGAAATTCTCAAAAGCAGTTATCTGATATGGGCGTAACTCAAATGTCGGATTTAGGTTTTCCGATATATACAAAGGCATATCGGATGTAAATCCACTTTCACGGAGAACATCTATTTTTTCGTGTAAAAATGTCATAGACTACACCTCCCCATAAAAACTTCTTGTAAATGCCTTATCCTCATCACTGATGCCATACTCTTCATCATCAATATCACAGTAATTTACATACAATAGATTTTTGTCTAACAGTTCCATCAAGAAACGCTTCTGGTCATCAAGTGACAGAGCATCGAATTCATCAACAATAGCATCGATTTCTTTTGGATTGACTTTACTGCTGATAAATCCTGTCTCAACAATACGAGCATAGATGTCTTTAACATCAGCTAAAGAAGAGGCAGACTGAATCTCATCAACATAGTTTTGGTTTGCTCTTGCCAATTCACAATAAACGAATGAGCCTCCACCTTGCCAATTAACTTCTTTAGATATTCCTGTCTGTTCACCTTCTATAACTTTCTGTAATCTTGGTATAGATACAGTATGAATATAATCCATTTGCTCTAGACCTATGAATCTTCTACCCATCTTTAATGCAACCGCTTGAGTTGTTGCTGAACCCATAAAGAAGTCAAGAACTATATCGTTTTCAGATGTCGATAATTCAATTGCTCTTTTTATAAGATCTTCTGGTTTGGGATTAGTAAATACTCCTTCACCAAATAACTCAACCTGATCCTTTGTGGCATTTGTATTTGTATCTATTTCTTGCCATATAATCGATTGTTTTACATCATGCCATATCGAACTACTTGCTTTTCCTTTTCCTGCGTTATTCACTTCATCATAGTATGCTTTATACTGTGGCTTTGCTGTCCCGTTTACACCAAACCTGATTCTGTTTTCTGATAACAATCTGTTGTATGTTGTTTCTTCAGTTCTCCAATGTCTACCAGCAGGCGGTGAGAATTTCTCTCCAGTATTAGGATTGGTGATTATATATTCCAAGTTCTTTCTGATTGCGGGTGCATCGAAAGGCTCAAGCCTATACTTGCCTCTACCGTCATTATCATCATAAGCAAATGATTCTACATCTAAAGCTAATCTAAAACTGTTTTTGTCAATTGCGTCCTTGTTTTTTGCATAAACAAGGATATGATTATTGTTTTCAGACATAAGTCCGTCACTTGAGATTGATTTACGTGATTCCCATGTCACATCAGCGATAAAGTTATCCATATGGAATATACCATCCGTCATAACCTTAAGATAGTGTGCTCCTTCATCAGAAATAGATATATACAAAACCCCATCATTTTTTAGCAAACGATGTGCTATTTCTAATCGATTCTTCATAAAAACAAGCCAAGAGGATAGCTTAAAATTGGAATTATAAGAAAAGGTATCTGAAGGTTTGTTATTTAAAAAGAAATATGGAGGGTCAATAAAAATACACTTTACTTCATTATTGTATCTTTTTCCCAGAGAAGACAAACCCAAAAGATTATTTCCTTTTATAATCAAATTATCACTTTCGTTAAATGTGGTAACAGATTCACATCCTGATTTTGAATAGATTTTTGCATTAGTAAACGTTTTTGGAAATAGCATTCTATCAATCTCATCAGGTGCAAGCAGTTTATTATAAAAAATTTCATTTCGTTTCTGATCATCAAAAGTTTGCCCGCCTTCAAGAACACAATCCTTATAAGGAAATACTAATTCTACTTTTCCTGTATTAGATATTAATTCACCATTCTCATTAGCCAATCCAATCTTATTTTTAAATCTTGTATAGCTGTCAGGAAGGAATTCTCTGTTATTTACAACCCATCCGAACGCAATCTTATCAAACACAAATACACCTGCAACTTCTTTAAAGAACTGTGCTTTTGTTGTCTCATTTGCAAGTAACATAGAGATGAGGTTTTCATCCATCTGCATAGCTGCCTCGTATACGGCATTTCTTAATAAAACACCATCTTCTGCGAAAAATCGATTGTCCTGCTTGAGAACATCAATTACTGTTTCGTAAAATTTAGTCATTGTCCATAACCCCCATATATTTTTTTACTTCAAAATCAAGCCATGCCTCTTCAACGCCTGTATAGTCGACATCGTTTTTAAGGCAGAACTCTTTTATATTTTTCATAGCATTAAGGTTAGGCTTTGCTTTGCCACCTTCCCATCTATTCACAGTAGAAAATGCCACTTTAATTTCTTTAGCAAAGTCTTGCTGTGTCAGAAAGCATCGTTGTCTAATTCTTTTAATTTCATCTGGAAATCTCATTATGCATCTCCTTGCGTAAACATTTCAACAATATAGCGTTATTATAACATAAAATTGTGAGATTTTCTGCCTCCTGTAACTATCTAATATTCTGTCAGCAGATTGTTTTAAAATTATACTGGTGTAGTCTACACCAAAAAACAAAATGGATGCCACCTATAAGATACAGGATAGCGACCATATTTTTCGCTTAGTTCATAACATGTGTCCAGGATTCTTGGTATATATCATAAACCTAAAGAGCTTATCATAAAAATAACTCATTAAATGTGAGGCTATTCTCCGATTGTATCATTTAATATTTCCCAACCTTTTTCACAAAGACTTATATTTTCATTACATATCGTTTTACCATCTTTTTTTATTATTACATTTACTACAATAATACCATCACTGTCTTCATCAACAGTCATGCCACCTATGGTTTTCCACTTTACTAAGATATCATCCTTTGTTATTTCTCCTTTAAATGGAATGATTAGTTGGTTGGGTTCATCAAACTTACTATTTGAATAAGCATTAATGATTAATTTATCATTTTGCTTATACAAGTCTAAATGACTATATTTAGACTTGTATGAATTTATCATATCCTTACTATCAACTTGAATATAAGAAGTTTCATTACCATTATGATGTGACAGCAAAGTAATCAAGCAACTGCTAGTTACAACTATCGAGATACACAATATTAATATTTTCGTTTTTTTTCCTAATTTAATCATACTTAACCAACTCCAATATTCGACATTTCGTTTTATTATAACATAAAAATTATTTATTAGATTTTTTGCAGCAGAAATAGTAAACCACCAAACTAATACCCTATGCTTTTAAAATCTTTAGCTTTTTGAGCGTTTAAGACAGTATCACAGTCACACACTTTTTGTCCACTCTTAATCTTCTTTCAAAAAAGATTAAATCGCCATACACATTGAAAGTTCAATGTGTATAGCGATTTTTATCAACACTTTTTGTCCTATAGCCTAAAAACGGCATAACTAGTAAATCTACTAATTATACCGTTTTATTTATACTGAATTAGTTACCTAGCAAAGCTTCTAATTAGAATTTTATTATTTTAATTTTATCCTTACTAGTCGCGTGGCACAACTAGTATTCTTATTGCATTTAGCACTGCCAAAATCAAAACGCCTACATCTGCAAAGATTGCAAACCACATATTTGCTATTCCCACAGCTCCAAGTATTAGGCATGCCACTTTGATGCCTATGGCGAAAACTATGTTTTGCCTTACAATGCTCATGCACTTCTTTGATATTTTAATGGCTTTGGAAACCTTTCTTGGGTCGTCATCCATAAGCACAACGTCTGCTGCTTCAACGGCTGCATCTGACCCCATGGCTCCCATAGCGATTCCTATGTCTGCACGTGATAGCACTGGTGCATCGTTTATTCCGTCTCCAACAAAGGCAACCGCATCTTTGCTTGATGACCTAGAAGCCATAAGCTCCTCTATCTTATCTACCTTATCTCCTGGAAGAAGTTCGCTATATACCTCGTCGATTCCAATGTTCTTTGCTACTTCATTTGCAGTGGTTCTATTGTCTCCTGTGAGCATTACAGTTTTTCTGATGCCCTCAGCTTTTAGCTTTGATATAGCATCAATCGTTTCTTCTTTTACTAGGTCAGAAACTACGATATATCCTGCATACTTACCATCTATTGCAACATGAATTACTGTTCCTGGCTCAGTAACATCGTCACACTCAAGCGATATGCTCTTCATCAGCTTTGCATTACCTGCGTAAACATCAAATCCGTTAATTTTTGTTCTAATGCCATGTCCTGCAAGCTCCTCTGAATCCGAAACCTGACAGTCATCCTCTATATTTGCTGCATTTCTGAGGGCTAGCGCTACCGGATGCTTAGAATACATTTCTGCGTGAGCTGCATAGTGAAGCAGCTCCTCTTCGCTCATGTCCTTTGCAACAACCTTTGATACTGCGAAGACTCCCTTTGTTAGAGTTCCTGTCTTATCGAATACGACAGTCTTAACATCCGCAAGCATCTCCATATAATTTGAGCCTTTGATCAAAATTCCCTGCGAGCTAGCAGCTCCGATTCCACCGAAGAAGCTCAAAGGAATGCTGATAACTAGGGCACATGGACAGCTTATTACAAGGAATGTAAGTGCTCTATAAACCCAGACGCTCCATGCTGCTGGACTTCCCATCATCATCAAAACCACAGGTGGTAAAATTGCAAGCACTATGGCACTGAAAACTACTGCTGGAGTGTAGACTCTAGCAAACTTAGTTATGAAGTTCTCAGATCTAGATTTTCTTGAGCTTGCATCCTCAACTAGCTCCATAATTCTTGCTACAGTTGAGTCACTGAACTCCTTAGTCGTCTTTATCTTAAGAACGCCGCTGGTATTGATACAACCGCTGATTACCTGATCACCAGCGCAGACATCCTGAAGCATGCTTTCGCCCGTCAGAGCACTAGTATTTAGGCTTGATTCGCCTTCTACAACCACACCGTCGATAGGAACCTTCTCACCGGCTAAAACTGTTATCACCGTGCCGACCTCTACGTCCTCAGGGTCGACCTGCTCGAGTGTATTGCCCACCTCTATATTTGCATACTCAGGCATGATATCTATCAAATCGCTGATGTTTCTACGGCTTTTGCCAACGGCATAGCTTTGGAAAAACTCACCAATCTGGTAAAACAGCATTACGGAAATCGCCTCGAGGTAGTCATCCCCATCGATGAATGCGATGATGAATGCTCCTATTGTCGCGATGGTCATCAAAAGATTCTCATCAAATGGCTGCCTGTTAATTACACCTTTGAAGGCCTTGATAACTACGTCATAGCTGACAATAATGTATGGCACCACATAGAGAACTAGCTTTATAATTCCACTTGCTGGAATAAAGTAGGCCGCTACGGTGAGCACTATCGATACTAAAATTCTTATCAAATTTTTCTTCTGTTTCTGATTCATAATTGGCCCTTTAGAATAATCTAATACTATCTGATTTAAATGTAAACTTCGCAGTCACTCTCTACTTTTTTGCAGCTCTTTCTAACTTCTTGCATTACAGCACTTTCGTCTGCACCATCTTCAAACTCAACCTTCATCTTTTGCATCATGAAGTTGATGTTTGCATCCTTAACTCCAGTTGTATTCTTAGTAACTTCTTCCATTTTGCTTGCACAGTTTGCACAATCCACTTCGATTTTGTATGTCTTTTTCATGGTATTTCTCCTTGTTTTATTAAGAGTTTATTTAATCATCATATCTATTGTACCCAAGTTTTGTCTAATTTAACAGAGGAAATTTGATTTTTGCTTGAAAATTTTGTTCCATCTCTCTATACTCATATTAACACCCTTAATTTAAGGAGGAAATCATGAAACACGATGAAATCAAAATACCACACGACCACGGTCAGGATTACGAAAAGCTCCTAGAGCAAATGCCTGATTCAGATATAATCAAATCCGTTTCTGATTTATTAAAGCAGCTCTGCGATCCAACAAGACTTCGTATTTTCTGGCTTCTATGTCACTGTGAGGAGTGCGTTATAAATATTGCTGCCTTCATGGATATGAGTAGCCCCGCGGTTTCTCACCACCTTAGACTGCTTAAGACAAGCGGGCTAATCGAATCTAGGCGAGATGGCAAGGAGATGTACTACAGCGCTGCAAAGACTGACGCAGCAAAATCTCTTCATCGCATAATCGAAAAGATTGCTCACTTGACATGCCCTGGCTGTGAATTTCAGGAGCATCACGAGCATCACGAAGATCACGAGTGTTTGTAAGGCTAGTACTAAATCATTAGCCTTAGGTTTTATGTGCGAAAGTATAGAGAGATTACAATGGAGGTATATAGTAGATGCCTCCATTTTATTTATCAGTATTTAAATTATCTATATCTGTATTTGATATATCTGTCTTAAAAGCTCAATTCCTTGATCTTGTGAGAATTCCACACCCAATGAATTAATATTTAAACTTTCTTCCTGAATACATGATAAGAAAGAATATATTGTATCTTTAACTGCACCCGTTGTCTTTACTTTCGCTCCAGCAGGAACAATCTGAAGAAGTCGGAATACATCATATTTATGTTTTCTTAGATCTTTACTGTTCACGTGCTCACCTACACGCTTTTGTTCTTTCAAGTTCAACCATGCATACATCTTAAACGGTATAATATATTCTGCACATAAAACACTTATTCCATTAATGCTTTTTCTTCCATCCATCATAAAGTTATAGAAATCGTCGTTTAGCATGATTGCTGAAAGGCTTGATACATCATCATCAATATAAATAGGAACAACCCCAGATTCAATCTCAAGATGATAATCTGGCTTTCTTGAAAACAACTCTATCTGTACTGGATAACCTTTTCTTGGCTCCGTAAATCGATAGAAATGAGCCTTATCACTCCGTTTCCATCCGCAGCGATAACCACCTTCTTTAATAAAAGCCCAAAAAACTTCTGCAAATTCTTGGTAACGATCCTCTAAAAGGATAATCATATCTATGTCTTTAGTTGCTCTAAAATCAAGCTCTTCTTCTGCCATTAGGATATCACAGGCCGTTCCACCAATAATTGTATAGCAATCATCATAATCCTTAAAATGCTCTTTAAAAGCTTTTATTCCCATTACTGCCATTTTATTTCCTCCAACATTCGCTCCAGTTCCATCTCAACACGTTCGTCTTTTTCTTCACGTAGAATGCAATATAAAGAAATTGGATCAACATTACCATTCTTAGCAAAAAGTATAGGTGAATACTTCCATCTTTCTAAACGCACATAGTCCAACTCTCTTTCGAGCTGTGGATCCACCTCAATAAATCTCTTTGGTAATTCAGTATTCTTCCATGTCGCAAGTGTTTTAATTTGCGGTGGATTCAACATGGTTAAATTGCTCAAAGCCAATTCTCCAGACGCAGGAAAATCCATGCATTCCCCTTCCTTAATGTATAATGTCTGCTGGATTGGGTTTATAAGATAAGGCTTTCCTAATTCAAAATATTCTCCACCAGATAATGTCCTTTTGATAAAAATGGATGTTCCTACAAACTCTTCTTGTAAACCTCCAATAGCTTTTAGCTGCTTAGATGCCCTGGTAATTGTGGTATTTGTTACACCCAACTTTTTTGCTACATCGCTTTTACTGAATCTTGTCCCTTTTTTACTGTAAGCTAACATCAAGAACAACGCCTGTGATATTGGCGTAAACTTATCTACTTGTAAAATTGGATTATCACGAAAATAATTTTGTAACATTACTCCTAAAAATGGAAGATAGATTTGCTTGGGCAGGCTGACAAAAGGAATTCCCTTTTGAATCATAGCATCCCTCTGATAACGTGAAATATTATTAATAGAAAAAGCGGCGTTCATTTTAAAGTGCGTTTGATATAACCCGAGTTGCTTTTCTAGTTTACTCACTTTAAAGTCTGTTCCACTTGGTAATTCAATAAGTAGAAAATCTACACCATTCCTATGCACATGATACAAATCTCTTAATGATAAATAAAGAGGAAGTCCTTCTTTTTCTTTTATCTCATAACACTCTAACTGCATATGTAACTGTTTACCTAGTTCATAAACCATAAAACACCTCTTAACTCTTTTTTTTATATTAACTTTATTTTGGTTAATTGTCAATATTTAAGTTAATTATCTCTTCTGTCCAACTATCACAAAAGCCACTGATTGCAATCCATTATGCACTCATTTTGTCGTACATACCATTTGCAATCAGTGGCTTTTTCTTCGTTTTATATCCAAATGTCTAGGCATTTTGCTCTATATGTTAATTTTTATCTCTCTACCTGTTGATTTGTGCTCTATGCACTTAACGCCTGAAGCCTTGAACATTAGTTTTGATGCCTTTGTTGCAGACTCATCTGCATACTTGTCGCTACCGTAGACAACGGTCTTGATTCCTGCCTGAATTATTGCCTTTGCGCACTCGTTACAAGGGAAGAGCGTAACGTATAGCTTTGCTCCCTCTAGACTTCCGCCTCTGTAGTTAAGTATCGCATTTAGCTCTGCGTGTGTCACATAGAGATATTTGATTCCAAGAGCATCATCTGAGCTTCTATCCCATGGAAACTCATCGTCTGAACAGCCCTTAGGAAAGCCGTTATATCCCATAGATAGAATTTTATTGTCTTCGCTGACTATACACGCACCTACCTGAGTGTTTGGATCCTTGCTCCTCATACCCGAAAGTGCTGCGACTCCCATGAAATATTCATCCCAAGTTATGTAATCTGTTCTTTTCATCTTCAATCTCCCTTATCAAAACTGCTTCTTTGATAAACTTTAATATGAACGCTGAGGATTTTCAAGTGGAAATTGTAAAAAACTATATATCAAAGGCCTCATCTGCTCTTCTCAGCAAAATATCTATTATCTGCTGATACTCGCCGAGTCCCTTGAGTATGCACTCCACATCAAATCCTGCCTCTCTAATCATTATCTTGCAGGAATCCTCATCATCTCCACCAATGTCATTTAAGGCATGGTCCCCTGAAACGAATAGAAGAGGAACTAGCCAAACCTTGCGTGGCTTTAGTTCGCCAAGCTTTGATATTGCACGCTCGATGTCGAGTTCTCCCTCAATAGTTCCAACGATGAAGTTCTTGTGGCCGATGGAGCCTAGCTGATTTTCTAGCTTCAAATAAACGTCGTCGACCTCGTGATCACTTCCGTGTCCCATCAGAACAAGTGCATCTTCATCCTCAACAAAAGAGAAGATATCTGCAAGAGCAGCTCCTACCTCGACTAGTGAAGCCTCATCGTGAAGCAGAGCGTGACCGAGCTTTATGCTTGAGAAGTCATCCTTGCCAGCCTCTAGCTGAGCTACGATTTTCGCATACTCTATACCTTCTAGGATATGTGATGGCTGTACTAGGATTTCATCAAAGCCGTCAGCCTTTATCTGCTCAAGCGCTTCGCTGACATTGTTTACCTTCATGTCATCACGCTTTAGGATTTTCCTCATAATCATTCCACTAGTCCATGCTCTGTAAACAGGCGCATTATCAAAGTGTTCTCCTATAGTTTTCTCAAATCTTTCGATTGTTAGCTTGCGAGTTTCCTCATATGAGGTTCCGAAGCTCACCGCCATAATTGCTCTTTTTGACATAATACTTCCTTTCTCTTGGGCAGTGCCCCTTATAGATTTTTCTTCTTATATATAAAGTTCATTGAAATAAGCGAGAATACGACAAGATATATCACTAAAATTACCATTCCCCATACATCAAAGCCTTCTCCGCGCGAGATGGACCTAAGCATTTCGCTCGCCTTAGAAAGTGGCAAAACCGAGATAAATTGTCTAAAGCCATTAGGCATATTATCGGTTGAAAAGAATGTGTTACAGAGGAATGACATCGGCACTATTATAAACGATGTATATCTTGGCGCATCTGTATAGCTCTTTGCCATAAATGAAAGCGTCAGTGCGATTGTGGCAAACACTGTTCCGTTTAAGAACATGACTAGAAGAGACCAGCCGTTCCAAACAAGTCCCGTTTTGAGTGGGAAGGTGAGAAGCAGAATCATTGCAGCAGAGTAGATGCCGCGCAGACTTCCGCCAATTATCTGCCCCGTGATAAACTGCCAAAGCGGGGTAGGTGAGACCATTATTTGGTCGAGCGCCTTTTCGTAGAGCCTTTGGACGCTCATGTTTTGGGCAACAGCACCAAAACTTCCCGTCATCGTCGACATCGCTATAAGACCTGGAATGAGGAAGTTAATGTAGGGCTCTCCATGTGAGGTGGTCTTTATTCCCATTCCAAAGACAATCAAATATAGAAGAGGAGAAATCATCGCTGAAAGCGTGATTTTATAGAAATCCCTCTTAAATTCTGTCCATTTTTCCCAAAGAACGGTAACTATACCCATTTAAATCTCCATATCTCGATATCCGAGTTTAGCTTCTTACTTTCTTCCGAGTCCTCTTCCGATTCTCTCGATAAATACATCTTCTAGCGTCGTTTCCCTCATGCTAGCCTTAGTGTCTGTATGGCTTAGATACTCAATTGCTCCGCTCTTTTCGGCGAAGTAACGACTTTTGATTTCCTCATCTATTATCTCATCGATTGCGTAGTTTCCAAGCTCGTCTATCAAAGCCTGAGGTGTATCAACTGTATCAAGCTTCCCATTGTTTATCAAAGCGATTCTGTCGCAGAGAGACTGCGCTTCCTCTATGTAGTGCGTCGTCAAGATGATGGTCATTTTGTTGCTGTTTATCTTTCTAAGCAGGTTCCACATCTGCCTTCTAGAAAATGCGTCCATACCCGCAGTCGGCTCATCGAGCAAAAGAATCTCAGGCTCAACCATCAAAGCCCTGCAGATCATGAGCTTGCGCTTCATTCCGCCCGATAGGTGTCTTACAATCTTATGCCTATACTCTAGAAGTCCTGTAAACTCAAGGAGCTCCTCCGTTTTCTGGCGAATGAGCTTCTTCGGCATGTAGTAGAGTCTGCCTTGATATTCCATGACCTCATCCATGGTCATGTCCTGCCTCATCGAGTACTCCTGAGTGATGACGCTGAGCCTGCGCTTTTGCGAAAGATTGCGCCTTGTCAGTTCCTCTCCATCTATGAGAACCTTGCCATCGCTAGGCAAGAGCACAGTTGAAATCATACCGATGGTCGTAGTTTTACCCGCACCGTTAGGTCCAAGCAGTCCAAAGAACTCCCCTGTCTCTATCTTGAGATTGAGATTATCTACAGCTATATGATCGCCGAAGCGCTTTGTTAGATTACAAAGTTCTATCATATTTGCATCTCCAAAAGTCTTTTATGATATAATCATCATATGAAAAAGATAAATTTATTAAAAACAAAAATATTTTGCCTGCTAACAATCTGCTTCCTGCTCATTCCGAGCAGTACTTTCGCCCTTGGCGATTACGATGAAGTAGAGGCAAAGTCAGCCCTGAAATACGGGATGACACCGATTTCAGCATCCGAAGTGAAAAACGGTAGCTTTGATATTACGGTATTATCTAGCTCAAGATTTTTCAAGCTAGAGCTATCTAGCATCACATCAAAGGATGGCGAGCTTACAGCGCTTGTAAACATCAAAAGCAAAAGCTACAAATATGTATATCTTGGAACTGCCGAAGAAGCCTCAAAGGCCGATGAGTCTAAGCTCATTCCTGTGACCATAGACGGGGAACACTCACATTTTGAGATTCCGCTAAAGAACCTTAACTCCAATGTTCCATGTGCAGCCTTCAGTATCAAAAGGCAAAAATGGTATAACAGAAATATAGTTTTCGATGCTTCAAGCCTTCCTGATAAGGCGCTAAACTTCAAAATGCCTAACTACGATTTAATTGAAAAATCAACGAAAGAATACATTGAGAAGCATAATCTCAACAAAGATGTCCTCGGCGAAAAGCCTAAGCAAATCGAAACGACAGATGATCAAAACACTGTCAAAAAGATACTCGCTGTCGCAATTACTGTCATGATTGTTGGCGGAGTTTTGAACCACCTATTAAAGCGCAGGCGCAGGTAGAGTCCGCTACGTACAAGGTCTCTAAAATATAGCCGGGGTCCCGGCTATATTTTTTATTTTTCCTTGTTTTCCTTTGCGATTATCAAGGAAAAATAGCCTGCGCCGTCAGGAATTTCCTCTACGCTATAGTATTTATTTTCATTTGGAAGACCGCAGTTTTCCACCATATTTACCTTGCGTCCGCTTGCTTTAAGGATTTCCTTAACCTTAGGCATCTGCCTTCCGCTCTTCATCAGAACATAGCTTCCATCTAAAGCTAGTTTATCATCAAGCTGATGCACAGCAGGAATAACATGAAGTGGCTCCTGCCACTCAGTTAGCGGAATACCTAGACTTGCTGCTGCAGCACAGAAGGAAGTTATTCCACTGATATACACAGTCTCAAAACCGTGGTTCTTAACTATTTTCTCAAGATAGGAGAATGTCGAGTAAACCGTTGTATCTCCAAGTGTTATAAAGCCAACGCTCTTGCCCTCTGCAAGAACCTTTTCTATAGTCTCTGCTCCGCTCTTATGAGCTTTTAGGAGCAGCTCCTTATCCATGGTCATCGGCATGTCGATAGGAAGCATCTCCTTTTGCTCGATCTCAGGCACAGCCTGAACTGCAATTCTATATGCTAGCGTTTCCTTTACATCGGTTCCAGGTGCCGCGATAACATCGACTTCCTTCATCATTCTAACTGCCTTAAGCGTAATATGCTCTGGATCTCCAGGCCCTATACCTATTCCGTAGAAAATACCCTTCATTTTTCCTCCAATTCGCATTGCGAAATCTATTTATTCAGCTCACAGAGAAGCCTTCCAATACCTTGAACTGAATGCTCCTTAGCTACTGAAAACTCTCTGTCAGTTCTTTTTTTGAGCTCTTTTGCAGTAATATCACCTATGCAGATAATTTCCGCATTAGGAAGCTTCTGGCTTTCAAAAAAGGCCCTTACACCTGCAGCACTTGCAAACACTAGATAGTGGCAGTCCTCAAACTTCTTAATATCAAAATCTGAGCCTGTCTGTACCGTGTCATAAATCTTTCTATCATCAAGGCTTACACCTTTTTCCTCGAGCTTTTCGTTAAGCTCAGGGGATCCACCTAGTGCTCTTAGAATCAAGATTTTTTCTCCGTCACATTTCTCTGCGAGAAGCTCCCCAAGGCTTGCAGCTGTATATTTTTCGGGCATTAAATCTGCTATGATGCCGTGTTCTCTTAGCTTTGATGCTGTACCAGTACCTATGCAAGCAAATTTCAGCTTTCCGAGGCACCTTATGTCCATACCTCTTGCTTTGATTTCATCAAAGCAAATATCTATTCCATTTGCACTAGTGAAAACAATCCATCCGTAGTCGCTAAAGTCTTCAGGAATTTCACCAGCATTTGGTGCAAGCTCAAGGCAAACCATACTTTCTACAAAAGCTCCAAGCTCTTCTAGATGCTCAGTGAGCCTAGAAGTAAAGGATCTAGTTCCCGTTATAGCTACGCGCTTTCCGTCAAGCGGCCCCTTACCCTTGCTTTCCATATGAAAACCTGCAACCTCACCGACTACAAGAATTCCAGGTGATTCAGCAAGCTTAGCCTTCTCTGCGATATCTCCAAGACAGCCATCTATTCTCTTCTCTCTTCCAGAAAAACCTCTGCAAACTATGGAAGCAGGAAGCTCTGAAGACTTACCATTTTTGATAAGATTTTCGCTTATCTCTGCAATTGAGTTTATTCCCATGAGAAAGACCAAGGTTCCATTTAGCTTAGCAAGTGCCTCGTAGCTTTCCGTCTTATTGCTTGCGCTGTGCCCCGTTATGACCGTAAATGACTGCGCAATTCCGCGATGAGTAACTGGAATTCCAAGACTTTCTGGAACTGCTATACAGGAGCTGATTCCCGGAAAAAGCTCACAATCTATGCCCTCAGCCTCAAGAGCTATATATTCTTCACCACCGCGTCCAAATACAAAGCTATCTCCGCCCTTGAGTCTAGCAACAAGCTGGCCTTTCTTTGCTTCTTCTATTAAAATCTCATTTATCTCAGGCTGCGTTTTGCTGTGCTTTGCAAAGCGCTTTCCCACATAAATCCTCTTACAGTCCTCCCTGACCTCGTCCAAAAGCTTGTCGTCTATCAGGTCGTCGTAAACGAGGACATCCGCTTTTTTCAGCGCCTTCAAAGCTTTGACAGATATTAAACCTCTGCCGCATCCAGCACCTATAAGCTGTACTTTACCTCTCATTAAATCTCCTCCGTAAGCATAGCTAAAGCCATCTCGGCAAGCTCCTGCCTATCCTCAAATCTGCCCTCAAGGCAAACCTTTCTCTCATCCTTAAGAGCCATCAAAGTGACACTGTCTCCCTCAATTTTTGCATGAACACCGAGAGCAGACTTGCAGTCAGCCTTTAGCCTGCAAAATACACTTCTCTCTAGATCAAAGCGTCTTTTCGTATCAAAGTCTGAAACCTCTCCTAGTAGTCTTACTATTTCCTCATCCTCACTACGGCATTCTATCGCAATGATTCCCTGACATGCAGCAGGAATCATCTCCTCACTCGAAAACTCGTAAACATCATAAGGACTAAGGTCTATATTGAGCCTATCAAGAGCAGCTCTAGCAAGAATTATTGAATCATACTCGCCAGACTCAAGCTTCCCAAGCCTTGTATCAATGTTTCCCCTAAGGCTCTTAAACTCGACATTTTCGTCGATGGCAAGATACTCGCAAATTCTTCGCGGGCTTCCCGTTCCAATTACTTTCTTTGCATCATTTTCGGCTGTGCAGGTCCCATCGACCTTAAGCGATATGAGACAATCCGCAGATGATGCTGCCTTCGGAACACCTGCAATTACAAGGCCTTCAGCAAGTTCATAAGGTAAGTCCTTTGCTGAGTGAACAGCAATGTCTGCACTCCTATCGAGCAAAGCCTTTTCAATCTCGCGCACAAAAAGACCATCTCCGCCGATTTCATGAATTGGACGGTTTTGGTCCTTGTCACCCTTTGTTTTTACAATGAGAAGCTCGCACTCAAAGCCCTTTGCTTCTATCAATGCCTTGACCTGCTCTGCCTGAGTCAGGGCAAGTTTACTTCCTCTTGTCACTAAAACTATTTTTCGCATCACAATACTCTTCCACGATTTTATCTACATCGATTTCATCAAAATTATCTAGGCGCAAAAGCGCATGCATAACATAATTATATACAAGGCTGCGCTCCTTCTGAGATTCTACCTTTGATGGTAGGCTCTTTCGAAGCTCGCCCATGATGTCCAGCATCTTCTCGATATTTTCTGGGATAATATCCTCAATCTGCTCTCTCAAATGCTTTGAGTATGCAGGACTCTTTCCGGATGTTGAAACGCTAACAACAAGATCTCCTCTTTTGATTATTCCAGGAAGAAAGAAATCGCATTCATCCCTGTCATCTGCTGCATTTACGGGTATTCCTTTAGCCTTGCAAGAAGCCACTACTGCCTCATCCTGTGCTCTGCTTCCCGTTGCTGTAATTACAAAATCCACCCCTTCGAGGTCTTTCTCATCAAAGCACTTATTCACAATCTCAATGCCTTTGCCGAGTTTTTCTTCCGTTGGATCCTTTGTAATAATTTTGATATTACTCGCAAATTCGCTTATCGCCTTAAGCTTTCTTTTCGCAATCCTGCCATAGCCTACAATCAAAAAACGTTTATCCTCGAGATTTATACAAAGTGGAAATCTGTTCATATCCTTACCCCATCACTAGCTTTGCATCTTGCGCATAATAGGTACAAGTCTGTAAGCCAAAACCGCTGCAAGCATGCAAATTACGGTATCTGGAATAACTGTACTTAGGAACCATACGCTAAATAGCTGAGCTATACCGATACCCTCAGTTCCTGAAATCACAAAGTTAAACATTATGAAGTAGTAGATTAGTCCGCAAGCATAGTAAGCCATCTCGCCTATGAACGCAGCAATTGCAAGCTTTGGAAGGCTTGGCTTTCCATCTCTGCTAGAAAGCATCCCTGTAAACAGCGCCGCAAAAGCAAATCCAATCAGGAAGCCGAATGTAGGTCTAAGCAGATATCCTAGTCCTCCTCCGTGAGCAAATACAGGAATTCCTATAAGTCCTATAATCAAATATGTTAGAACCGACACAAATCCGTTTCTTGCTCCAAGCAAAAATCCCGCAAGCAGTGCAAAGAACACCTGTAGTGATATTGTTACCTCAAAAACTCCTAGTGGCAGTGTAATTTTAATAAACGCTCCAACTGCCATAAGCGCTGTGAAGAGACCGCAGTAAATAACATCCTGTGTTCTAAAGCCTCTTCTATTCTTCTCTACATTACTCATTTAAAAAACTTTCTCCTATAACCCTTTCTGTTAACTAGCGTTCTATACCATCGCGAGCCTTAACCCCGCTGGAATAGTAGTGCCTTATCTCCTGAATCTCAGACACTAGATCCGCCTTCTCAATCATGTAATCAGGCGCATACCTTCCCGTCAAAACAAGCTCAGTCCCTTCAGGCTTCGCCTCCATCAAAGCCAAAACCTCAGCCTCAGCCAGAAGCTTAAAATAGCAGCAAATCGTAATCTCATCCAAAATCACAAGATCGTAGCTGCCATCGCGGAGAGCCTCCCTCGCCCTCGCAAGTCCATCCTCAGCACTCCTATAATCGTTCTCGCTCGGCACACCGCTCATCATACAGCCGTCAATACCGTAGAGCTCCACTGTGATTTCAGGAAAGCGCTCCTTTATGAGCCTGATTTCACTATATTCTATGCTCTTAACAAACTGACCAATGTAAACCCTAAGACCTGCTCCTGCAGCTCTAACAGCAAGCCCGATAGCTGCTGTGGTCTTACCTTTGCCGTTTCCTGTGTACACTTGAATATACCCTTTTTCCACAAATTTTACTCCTTCATCGATGTAAAATAAAAAGCCCAGTTCTACTTAGTTCTAGTAGTAAAGGGCTTATCTTGGTGTCCCAGAGGCGATTCGAACACCCGACGCACGGTTTAGGAAACCGACGCTCTATCCACTGAGCTACTGAGACATATTGCTTACATATAATACCACGATAGAAGGTTTCTTTCAACAGCAACATAACATTGAAAGCCAAAGTAAAAAGGTAGAATTTAAAAGCACAAATTCACTGTAGCCGTTAATTTATAAAGACTACAGTGAATTATACAAGCACCCTATGTATCTATATTATATTATCTTGTCTTACCCCTTATTTGGAGATTTTCTCCATAGCCTTAGACTACTTAATTTTAATTGTGTTCCAAATAACATCCTGATACGTTGTTGGAGCGAGCTTTAGCTCTCCTAGTCTTGTATTGTATGTTATCTGTCTGTTTGGATAGTATAGAGGAATTGTAATCGCTTCATCATTCATATACTTGAAGATAGCGTCATACTTTGCTGGTCTCTCATCTTCCTTGTATGTAGCAAGTACATCGTTAATCATCTCTGTTAACTTATCGTCGCTCCAGAAAATACCCTTTGACTGGTCACTATTGCGGAATACGCTCTTTAGGAAGCCGTGTGGGTTCCATGAATCCTCGTAAGAACGGTAGATGATTAGGTCGTAGTTTCTATTCTTCCAAATTGCATCGTAGTATGCGCTTACTTCCTTCTCCTCGAGCTGAATATCAACACCAATCTTCTTGTACTCTGACTTTAGGTACTGGCAAATTGTCTTCCAGTTTGCATACTCTCCTGTCTGGAAAACTAGTTTAAATGACAAAGCCTTGCCGTCCTTTTCTAGGATTCCATCCTTGTTTTCCTTATATCCTGCTTCCTTTAGAAGCTCCTTTGCCTTTTTGATATCATAAGCATATCCAGGGCTGTTCTCCTCGCTTACATAAGGAACCTTGTTTGAGAAAACGCCTTTTGCTGGAACTCCATCGTTATTTATGAGCTCTTTAACCAATGAATCTTTGTTTGTAGCATAGTTTAGAGCCTGTCTTACTTTGACATCCTGAAGAGCAGGGTTATCATAGTTGATTCCTAGGAAGAATGACTGTGTTGACTCCTCCTTAAGAGTTGCTAGTTCCTTATCCTCTTCAATTTTCTTCATATCCTCTGAAGGAATATCCGCAAGGCTCAAATCAGCCTCTCTGCTCTGAAGCGCCATTGTTCTTGCCTGTCCGTCCTTTACCTCTTTGATGACTAACTTGTCAAAAGAAGGCTTCTCTCCCCAATAATTAGGATTTGGTACTAGCGTTACCTCTGAGCCTGACTTATAGTCTTTGACCATCCACTGTCCGGTTCCAATCGGCTCCTTAAACTTTCCATCAGAGTCTATGCTTGCCTTAGCTAGCATTCTAAATGGTCTTGGATATGTGAACTCTATAAGGATTGGATATGCTGCCTTCTCAAAAGTAAACTGAACTGTATAATCGTCAAGTTTCTTTACATCTAGAAGCTTTGCCGAGAAATTTGAGCGTATCTTATCATCCCAGCGGTCTGTATTGAATAGAACGCTATCAGCGTTGAAATCCTCCCCATTGCTGAACTTAACACCCTTTCTAAGCTTAAAGGTGTATACTGTACCATCCTCACTGATGTCATAGGACTCAGCTAGCGCTGGTTCAATTTTTCCATCCTTGCCATATCTTACTAGTGGATCATAGACAAGCTCGTAGAACTTAATTACTGTTGCACTAGTATCAACAGTATCTGCTGCTTCTGGCTTTATATCACCAGACATCATAGCTGTAACAGTCTTACTGTCTGCACTTGTTTTCTTTGTCTCCTTGTTGTCCTTACAACCCATCAAACCAAATGCCATTGCGCAAATAATCGCCATCACTGTAGTAACTTTTAAAAGTCTTTTCTTTCTCATTTTCTCTTTGTCTCCTTTCAACGATTAAACTTATTACAAGCGATAAAATTGTTATCTTCAAATTCCCTTAGAATAGGTCTATTACAGTCACAAATCGCCTCACGCTGGGTGCAGCGATTTCTGTATACGCACCCTTCAAAAACCTCTTCAACGTAATCATATTCCTTCGCAGACTCATTGATAAAACTTCTCTTTCTAGGATCTGCACAAGGGATTGATTTAAACAAATCAATAGAATATGGGTGCTTAACGATTTTCTCTAGATCTGTTTTGACGAAATCAAGCTCAACTATATTGCCCCTATACATGATTGCAACCTTTTGACATAGGTCCTTCACATTCGACAGGTCGTGAGTAATCAAAAGATAGGTTATATCCGTTGTCTTCCTTATCTCCTGTAGCAATTCGAGAATCTGGTGACGAATAGCATAGTCTAGGCTTGCAACAGGCTCATCGCATATCAAAAGCTTTGGCTTTAGTATCAAAGACCTTGCTATATTTGCTCTCTGACATTGTCCACCTGAAAGCTGAGATACATACTTCTTCTGAAAGCTATTTGGAAGCTTAACTACCTCAAATATCTCATCTAAACGCTTTTGACAATCTTTGTGACTGAGCTTCTCGTGTGCAAGCAGTACTTCTCTTATGCTATCGCCGATTGTATAGTTCGGATTAAAAACCGACTTGCTGTACTGAAATATCATCTGTACATCTTTTCTCAGTGGTCTTAGCTCGCTTTCCTTCATCTTTGCTATATTACTACCATTAAAGATAATATCTCCCTTTGTCGGCTTCTCTATGCCCATGATTAGCTTTGCCAGTGTAGTTTTTCCACATCCACTTTCACCAATTAAGGCTAGTGAGCTATTTTTAGTTATTTCTAAAGAAATGTCACAAACTGCTGGAAGTTTATCTTTTTTGCTATAAAACTTTGTTAAATTTCTTATTTCCAATAGTGGTTTCATCTTTTGATACCTAAATATTTCCTGCTATAAGATGTTTTGTGTATTCATTCTTTGGATTATCAAAGACCTCAAATACATCTCCTTCTTCAACAAGTTCTCCATCCTTCATTACATAGACGTAATCTGCGATTTCCGCTACCGTTGCAATATCATGTGTTATAAAGAGAACGCCTATGTTTTTCTCCCTGCTCAGCCTATGTAGCTGTATCAAAATCTGCTTTTGTATGGTTACATCAAGTGCTGTTGTCGGCTCGTCTGCTATTAGGTATTCGACATTCTGAATCAGCACACTAGCTATCATAACCCTTTGACACATGCCACCACTAAGTTCATGTGGGTATTTATTCAATATCTCTTTCGGAGCCTGAAAGTTCATGCTTCTAAGCCCTTCACAAATTATCTCTATACCTTCCGACTTGCTGATTTTTCGGTGCTTTCTCAAGCCCTCCATCATCTGCGTCTCTATTGTAAACAGTGGATCTAAGGCTTCTACTGGCTCCTGGAATATCATTCCAAAGAGTCTTCCATTACAGCTCTGCCTCTGCTTTTCAGACATTTGATGTATAGCCTCTCCATTGCAGAATATTTCTCCACTAATTTTCGCACTTCCCTTAAGCAGGTTCATTACTGCAAGACTAGTTACCGTCTTTCCGCATCCAGACTCACCAACCAGTGCAACTATTTTGCCTTTTGGCAAGGTCAAGTTTAGTCCCTTAACAGCTTGAGTTTCTCTCTTCGCATAATCACTAAACGCTATTCTTAGGTTCCTAAGCTCAAGGCTATTTTTCTGATAATCCATCTTGAACTCCCTCCCCTAACATATTTACTCCAAAGACTATGAGCATTATGGTTAGACCTGGATACATCATCAGCTGTGGAAAAGTCTGAATGAACGGCTTGCTCTCGCTCAGCATGATTCCCCATTCTGGATTAGGTGCCTGCACTCCAAGTCCTATAAATGAGTATCCCGCAATCGACAGTATTATACTTCCGATTTCTACTGTAGCTAGCGCAATGATAGAAGGCATAATATTTCTAAGTACATGCTTGAATATAATTCTTACATTGCTAAGTCCTCCGGCTTTGAGAGCCTGAAAATAACTTTCTCCTTTTATTTTCAGCGTCAATGCCCTGCTAACTCTTGCGTAATTTGCCCAATATGACATCGACATAGCAAGAATTAGATTTCTCCCACTAGTTCCAAAACTTCCCGCAATCGCAAGCACAATGATAAAAGAAGGCATAGCAAGGAATATATCTATGACTCGCATTATCACTGTATCCCATTTGCCTCCTACATAACCAGCAATCATTCCAACAGGAAGGCCGACTATCAAGGTTATCACTAGCACTGTGAAGCTGTAAAACAGAGAATATCTGCTTCCACAGACTATCCTCGAAAACACACATCTTCCAAGCTGGTCGGTTCCAAATGGATATTTAAGGCTAGGGTTTTGTAATTTTACTGTGACATCTACTAGAGTCGGATTGTTTGGCGCAATCAGTGGCGCAAATATAGCAACTAAAATGAACAGGATTGCGATAGCTAGACCTATCTGGGTCTTTCTTTGACGCATGATGCGGTTTAGCGACAGATTTCCGTTTTGCTCTAGTAGAGTTTCAGCTTTCTTTTTTCTGTGAAACATATGGACCCCCTACTGCAATTTTATTCTCTTATCCAAAGCGGAATATGAGATATCTATCGCTAGATTTATGAATATAACTATAAGTGAAGCAACTATTATGTAGCACTGGATTACAGGTAGGTCCTTCAGAGATACAGCATTTAAAGCTAGGTACCCAACGCCCTTTATCGAGAATATTGTCTCGACAACTGCAGAGCCTGTCACTAAATGCAGGATTATCGAAGTCGATCTTGTTATGACCGGAATCAATGCATTCTTTAGACCATGTACAAATAGTATTCTTGTAGTACCAAGACCCTTAGCACGGCACGCCCTTATGAAATCCTTATTCATTACATCAATAAGATTTGCTCTAATAAGTCTGATCAAGACACCAAAGAATCCAAAATCCAAAACAAATGCTGCAATTATCGTAACTCCTTCTGTATCTGATCCTATTACCGATATTATTCCAAGCTTTACTCCAAAGACATAAAGACATAACAATCCTAGCCAAAAGTTCGGCATGGATACACTTATATACGAGAAGAGCTTGACTATTTTATCAATAAGCCGGTTCTCATAGACGACGGAAAATACACCCAGCGGAACCGAAACCAAAATTAGTAGTATGAAACCCATTAATCCAAGTTTTAATGTAGGTTTAAAATGTGTCATCAATTCTTCAATTGCTGGTCTTCCTGTATCTATTGATTTTCCAAAATCCCCTTTTACGACCTTTTTGAGCCATCTACCATACTGTATGTGTAGAGGCTGGTCTAGTCCTTCTTCGTGTCTAATTTCCTCTATTTGTTCCATTGTCGGGAAATTATATACTTTTTCTGCTAGTATTCTTGCGGTATCCCCAGCCGAGAACGAAGTCAAAACAAATGTGATGACTGTGATTCCCAATATTACTGGAATCACAAGAACTAGTCTCTTGCAAACATACTTAATCAACACACACTTCCTTAATTTCTCTATAACTATTTCTTAAATTACTTCTTAGCGACTATCATAAACTGAGGCGTTGGGCCATTTACTTCTCTGTTCATCTCATCCCAAACAAGCTCAGTTATATCAACATCTGCCATAACTTCCTTGAAGCCTAGGTCGATTAAATTTACTAGATCCCAGCCAGGTCTTCTCTTATCACTCATAAAAAGCTCCTCGCCTAATCTCTTCTCAGCATCTGGGTTTGTATGCTGATGGATTCTTCTTCCATACTTTTCGTTTACTCTCTTCTCGTTCTCTCTATAGATTTTCTCTAGGTCCTTATCGTAGTTCCATAGGTACCAGCAAGCATCAAAGATAATAAGCGATCCGCCTGGCTTAAGAACTCTCATCCACTCCTTGTAAGCATCCCTAGGATTCTCTAAAGTCCATGTCACATTTCTATTTACAATTACATCAAAGCTGTTGTCCTCAAAATCAAGCTTATGGGTGTCCATTGTCAAAAGCGTAGCTTCAACACCGCAATTCTCAGCGTTGTGCTTAGCCCACTTTATCATATTCTCTGTTACATCGATTCCCGTAACATCATGTCCTTCTTGAGCTAGTAGAACAGGAAAGAATCCCGGTCCAGTTCCGATATCCAAAACCTTAAGTCTATCTGCCTTAGGGGAATTATCTAAGATTAATTTTTTCCACTGCGGAGCAAACTTTCCCTTTAACTCTTCCTTTATAGCCTCATCGTAAATCTGCGCTTCGCCTTCCCAAAATTCTTTGATCTTTATCATTTCCATATCCTTTCCAACACAACAAAAAAGAAGCTGCATAAATCAATGCAACTTCTATAAAGTACGAAAATCTAGTGTAACAAATTAATCTGCTCACAATGAATCGCTCTCCCAGAAGCTACATTGAAATTCTCAGCAGGTTTCCTGACTTGCAGATCATCATTCCTCTTCTCCTTCTCATGCTAGTGCACAATGGATTCCGAAAAGGAACTCCTTGCTTACAGTGACCGGATCGCTCAGGATTCTCACCTGATTCCCTTTTAACTTTAGATATGCGGTAAATATTCTCGCACATTAAAGCACTGAAAACTTTTCTCAAATATATCATTAATCACATTTCCTTGTCAATATTGCTAGAAGATGTGATATTATTCTGTGATAATTGACTTTATTGGCTGAAAGTGGAATATTTCCTTGTTTATCGAAGCTCTACCTGTTTCTTTCCTCTTAGCTATACTAATCATTAAAAATATTTATAATGACATGTTTTCATTAAAATCATTACTATATATTGTTAAAACGCTTGCATGTATACAAATTATATAGTAAAATTCTATTACGATTGTTAAATAATAATCAATTTCTTCGGTTAATTGATTCTCTTACATTTGAGACTGCGATTAACACAGCATAACTTATTTATGGAGGTAATTTCTATGTGTTCAGTAAGCGATGTTCATAAGCAGTATCAGGATAAGCTTATCACTGCCGATCAAGCAGCGGCAAAAATAGAAAACAATTTTAGAGTACATTTCGGTACCGGACTTGGCTCAGTCGTTGATATCGACGAAGCTCTATCTAAGAGAGCAAACGAGCTAAAGGGCGTTACAATAATAACAAACGTAGCTATCAGAAGGGAAGCATTCAAGACTTACCAGGCAACAAGCTCAAACGAGAATGTAAGATTCCACTCTTCACACTTCACAGGTGCAGATAGAGCAATGAGCAAAACAGGACGTCAGTGGTACATACCAATGCTATTCCGTGAGCTTCCAAGCTACTGGGATCAGAATGACAACCAGTTTGATATGGCTTGTTTTCAGGTTACCCCAATGGACGAGCACGGAAACTTCAATATCGGACCTCAAGTTGCTGAGATGCTTGGAATCATGAAGGCTTCTAAGCAGATTATTGTAGAAGTCAACGAAAATATGCCTTTTGCAAACGGTGAAACAGCTATTCTTAATATTGCAGATGTTGACTTCATTGTTGAAGGTTCTAACTCAATTCCAGCTGAAATTCCATCAAAGGCACCAAATGAAGTTGAAACTCAGATTGCTCACCACGTAGTTAATTTGATGACTGATCACTGTACACTTCAGCTAGGAATCGGTGCTCTTCCATGCTGCATCGGAAGCATGCTTGCAGAGTCAGATTTCAAGGATATAAGCTGTCATACAGAAATGCTCGTTGACTCATATGTTGATCTCTTCAACGCTGGCAAGCTATCAGCAGGAAAGGGTCCTGACGACAAGAAGGCGGTTTACGCATTTGCAGGTGGAACAAAGAAGCTTTACGACTTTATCCATAACAATCCACTTTGCTATATCGCTCCAGTTGACTATGTTAACGATATTCACGTAATCAGAAATATAGATAACTTCTACTCTGTTAATAGCTGTATCCAGCTAGACCTCTATGGACAGGTTTGCTCAGAAAGTGCCGGATACCAGCATGTCAGCGGTACAGGTGGACAGCTTGACTTTGTTATGGGCGCTTACCTATCAAAGGGAGGAAAGAGCTTTATCTGCACACCTTCAACAAGACAGCTAAAATCAGGTGAGCTTGAGACACTGATCAAACCAGGACTAACACCAGGTTCAATCGTAACGACTCCTAGAATGTCAACTCATTACATTGTAACAGAGTACGGTGCTGCAAACCTCAAGGGAAAGAGCACATGGGAACGAGCTGAGAAGTTAATCAACATCGCTCACCCTCAGTTCAGAGATGAGCTAATCAAAGAAGCTGAGAAGATGGGAATCTGGACTAAAACAAGCAAGATTTCTCTATAGTCTGCTCGGCAACAAATCACCTTTAACAAAAATAAAAAGTGTAGTATAATACACCTAGCATACCGATGCGGCATAGCTGCATCGGTATTTTTGAGGGGGAATGTATGAACAAATTTTTAGATAGCAAAACAGGAAATATCATCATGGTGCTAGTGGGAATAGCTTGCGACGCATTCAGCTTTGCAGCATTCGTGCTCCCACACAGGTTTATCGCAGGAGGCGTAACTGGCATCGGCCGAGTTTTCTCGCACTACTTTGGATTTGAGGTTTCAATAGTTGTCGCCATCATAAGCATATCGCTTTTGGTACTCGGATTTCTTTTGCTCGGAAAACTCTTTGCACTCAGCATAGTCGCAGGTTCAGTGCTATTTCCACTTTTCCTAAATGTATTTAACAGATTTGATGCTCTTAAACAGCTAACAGATCAGCCAATGCTTGCAGCCATCATCGGAGGCGTACTCATGGGATTTGGGCTAGGTCTAATAATCCGCGCAGGTGCATCATCTGGCGGAAGTGATGTAATTCCAATCATCCTAAACCGTAAGCTCGGAATCCCAGTAGCTCCACTTATCTACATTGCGGACTTCACAATAATGATCCTGCAGCTACCTTTTGCAAATACAAACGATGTGCTATTTGGTATTATCGTAGCAATGCTATGCACCATCACGCTCAACAAGGTCGTACTCTTTGGCTCAAGCAATGTTCAGTTCACGATAATAAGCCATAAGTACAAAGAGATTAACGAAGCTCTCCAGAACGACCTAGACGTAGGTTCCACTCTTACACATGGTGTCACAGGCCACTGCAATAATCCGCTAGATGTTATCATCTGTGTTGTAAGTCACGAGAGCGTACACCGTGTAAGGACAACGGTCCTCGATATAGACGAGGAAGCTTTCATGACCATGGTCGATGTAAGCGGAGTAAACGGACGCGGCTTCACAATGGCAAGAAAATATTAGTTTATATATCGGTATAATCATTTGATTATGCCGATTTTTATTGCGTGAATACAAGAATACCGCCCATGAAATTGGTTTACAAGAGAGCTTGGATAATTGACATTTGCCCTATTTTTTAGTATCATTATTGTTAACTGAATAATATGTGTTCTTTTAATTAAAAGCGAAGATGGAAACAGGTTAAAGTCCTGTGCGGTACCGCCACCGTAAGCGTGTAGTTTCTCTATATATCACTGAGAGATTGGGAAGGTTGAGAAATGTAAATGCGTAAGCCGGGAGACATGCACAAAAATTATCTTGTATTTGAGCGGATTTCTCAAAAGATAGTATGATATTGTAATTCTGGAGCACACATTTTTGTGTGCTTTTTCCATTCCTGCTTTTATTTAAGAGAGAAAACGGGAGGAAACATGAAAACCTTATTGACTAAATCTAAGCTTTACGCTCTGATTTTGGCATTTTTCTTGGTAGTATCTACCATGCCAATGGCAGCTCAGAACGTATTTGCAGACACAACACTTGGCGTAGATAGTGACGGCTATTTGCTCATCACAAGCGAGGACGAGTTCGTCGAGCATCTGATGAGTGCTAACAAAGCATATAAGCCTGAGCTATCCAAGAATTTTAGGTTAACAAAGGACCTAGATTTATCAAAGTATACCAAGCTAAGAAACATCGGCAGAAGTGGAAACTATGAAAGCAATCCACTCTTTAAGGGAAACTTTGATGGAAACGGTCATACAATCAGAAATGCTAATCTTAACGAAGGCGGTATATTCAGCAATATCGACACTAATGCGAGCGTAAGAAATCTAACCATTGAAAACGCAAGCGTAAGTGCAAAGAGCACTGAATATCCAGGCATACTCGCTAGCAAAAACCTAGGTACAATTGAAAACTGCAGGGTAATAAACTCAAATATTAACTCAAGTCAGAGCGGTACAGGTGGTTTTGTTGGCCAGAATTCTGGCACCATATCAAAAAGTGCTGTAATCAATACTAATGTAAATGCTGAAAAATCCATGCAGGTAGGCGGTTTTGCTGGATTTAATGGTTACGCAGGTAAAGTTGGAACTATAGACCAGTGCTTTGCCGATGCAAATGTTTCTGGAAAAATGAATGTTGGTGGCTTTGTTGGGAAAGCAGAGAAAGGAACCATCTCCAATTCCTATGCACTTGGAAGCATCAAAGCTAACTCAAACGAGAAAATAGGTGGCTTTGCCGGCATCCTTGCAAGCCCATCGCAGCTTAAGAACGTATATGTAAGTGCTGATGTAAATGCAAACTCAGGAGGCGCAGTTGCTGGTTGGAAAGGCTCAAGCTTTGCTAGCCCTGGCGAAGTAGTCAATGGCTACTATAACAGTGAAAAAGCAAAGCCTGCTACAGAAATGCAGGAATACAGTGGTATTACAGCAAAGACAGCAGCTGAAATGTCATCACCTAGATTCCTTGGAGAGATAGCAGGTAGCACAAGCGGAGTTTGGGCACAGGATGCAAGCCATAACAATGGAATGCCTTATCTTGCAGCAGTGCCTACACCAGAGACGGCACCTGTAGTTCCACCTAAGGATCCGGTTAAGTTTGTAGTTTGTAACTATAACAAGGATACAAATACCTTTAAGAAGCTCAAAGAATTCACGGTTCAGCCAGAGAAAGAAGACAATGTGGTTTTGGATCTAATGAAAAGAGCTAGAGATGAAAATAAGTTCAGCTTCACAAGCGAAGAAAGCAGCTGGGGCGAATTTATAACAAGCATAGACGATATCCAGGCTCCAAAGCCAGACGGATGGATGTTTAATGTAAACGATGTGCAGTCGCCAGTTGGTGTAAGCACAGCAAGCTTTGATGGCGGAGAAACCATACTTTGGTTCTACGGATGCGATCAGAACCACTACAAGGCTCCTCCACTAGCAGAGATTGAAAATCCAGCAGAAGAGTTTGTGGAGATAAACTCTAAGGAAGATCTTATGAAGCTTTCAGGAACAACTGATGACCAGCTTCTAAGCAAGAACTACAAGCTAAACAAGGACCTAGACCTAGAGGGCGTAAAGTTTGAGCCTATCGGAAGTCTAGAGCATCCTTTCACTGGTAAGTTCTACGGTGAAAAACATACCATCAAGAACCTCACCATAGAAAAGGATAAGAACACAAAGGGCGTCGGCTTCTTTGCAGCAATCAAGGGATCTACAGTAAAGGATATAAACATTGAAAACGCAAAGCTTAAGGGCGGCGCAGTAATAGGAGTTTTGGTCGGCGAAGCTCAGGTAGATACAGCTGCAGGCAAGAACAATCTAATCGCTCACTGTAAGGTTTTAGGTACAGTCGAAGCAAAGGGCGAAAGAGTTATAAAGGTTGCAGATGCTGGCGGACTTGTTGGTGCAGCTCAGGAAAAGACAGATCCTAACACCTACGATTATGCGACAACAACCATCTTTGATGCACATGCAGACGTAAAAGTTACCGCAGACACGGGTGCAAACGACAAGGCAATCTCAGGCCACGTAGGTGGACTCGTAGGACATAATAAGGGTAAGATCATCGATTCTACATCAAAAGGAGACATCCTCGGTGGAAACACCACAGGTGGCCTCGTAGGATATAATGATGGTTCTATAAGAGGATCAAGTGCTACAGGAAATGTAAAGGGTGCATTTAATGTCGGCGGTTTCCTCGGTGGCTCAGGTCCTTACAGTGCAGCAAAGGACAGCTACTCAACAGGCGATGTAAAGCCAGTTGAAGGCTCCAAGGCTGAGTTTATCGGAGGCTTTGCAGGAACAGTTTCTGGCAAGGTAGAAAACTGCGTAAGCACAGGAACAGTAACACCAGGCTGGTCTTGGAACGGAGGCTTTGCAGGAAAGATAGACGGTCCTATAACAGGTCCAAATGCCACAGTTAAGGATTGCTACGGAAACTGTAATGATTTCAACAACGAAACTCTAAAGGCATTCGGAAGCTACTTGCCAAATCCATCAGACACAGCTCTTACAGAAGCAGCTGAGAAGATGCAGGTAGACAAGAAGACAGCTGAAGACCTTGCAAACGACAAGTTCGGAGCAAACATCAACCACGAAGAAACACAGAGCAAGCTAGACATCGAAAGAGTCGAATCAAAGATAGTAGTTCCAAATCCTGTTTTGTTAGACAGTGAAGATGTTCTAAGTAGCTCTAGAGCTGCTGTTGATAGCCTAACAAAGGAACAGCAGAAGAAGCTCAATAAGGAGAAGCTAGACGCACTAGAAAAAGCCGAAGCGACTCTAAATAAGATTAAGACAGAGCCTACACTAGACTTCCTTGATTCTACATCACTAAACAGCGGATTCAATGTAGAGTTTGATGGTAACTTCGGAAAGGTAAAATTCGAAGAAGCCAAGGCAGAAGGTCTAAAGCTCAGAGTTGATTCAGACTATAGGTACTTTGCAGACGCGAGCGGAAATCTCCATCCAAATGCAAAGGTAAGCATCAATATAGACGGTGTAGAAAAGACTCTTGTTTACGGTACAGACTATACTTCCGAAGAAGGTAGTACAATTATAAGCTTTGCACCTACTTTCCTGAAATCTCTAAAGCCAGGAAGCTATGTAGGAAGAATCCAGACAAACGCTGGATTTTCAGAGTTCTCTCTATCAGTTCAGAGCAAGAGAGTTGTAATTGCTCAAACTGCTGGCACTGGAGCTACAAGCAAGGCTAAACTTGGCAGAGTAAACACAGGTGATAGCACAAATACAATGGCATTTGTAATCTTCCCAGCCGCTACATTGGCTGCAATATGTATTGCATTAGGAAGAAGAAAATTCCACAAATAAGTTAACCCCAAGCTAAATATCCATTTAGAGAAAACTGCCCATGCTTTTAACAGCGTGGGCAGTTTTATATTTTGCTATTTAGTTTGTATCATATTAGCTGATATCATTTCTTGCAAGTATTGCCGCCGGAGTCTTACGAAGTGTTGTAAACACAGGGAATAGTCCTGCTAGCATATTGAATCCTAAAACGATTAAGAAGCTTATGCCAAATACAATCGGATTCATCCTATACATATTATTGAATAACTCAATGCTTGTCATAGCGTTTATAAAGTAGGCCATGAGACCCATTCCAGGAATTGCAGTTACTAGTGTAATTGCCAGAACCTCACCTGTAAACATTCTGTAGATATCTCCCTTTTTGAGGCCGATGGCTCTGAGAACACCTACCTCCTTTATTCTCGATAGGAAGGATGCTCTGAGCATCAAATAGATCTCAATAAGTGATACGAAAACTATTACGCCTGAAACAGCGATGGTCTTCCATATACCCTTGCTTATGCTGTTTACATAGTTCCTCTTGTTTTCCTTGTAAACATCGATAACCCTAACATCTGATCCCTGAAGACTGTCAATAAAAGCAGCCTTATCCTTAGGAGCTATGGTCAAAGTCTTATATTTTGATACAGCGTTTATAAAATTGGTATTATCTGAGACATATAGTCCACCAGCCTTGCGATCATCGTGGTAATATCCGCAAACGATTAGATAATTTCCATTTATCTTTACATTGATAGGCTTGCCTATGGCTACCTCTTCCTTTAGTGATTCTGGAACAAGTACCTCAAAATCCTTTGATGGAGCTTCACCCTTTACAACCTGGATATTACCGGCATTTGCATACTCGCTATAAGGCAAGATAGCATCAGTTTCAGTTGCGTATTGTGGGTTAACCACAGCCTCAACTGCATTTTGTCCAGGGTCATGCAAGATTAGAGGAATCATTTTTGACCTTTCAACATAGATGCTAGGTGACTGTTTATTAGTTATTCCGACAATCTTAATGTCTGGCATGTTTGGCTGCTTCAGAGTTCTTTCTAGGACGTCTTTACCAGTCTTTATGCCAAGCTCTCTAGCGTTAGCATTCTTTATCATGTTCTTAACAACCATCTCGTCAACAACTACCTCATTTGGATTTTCAGGCAGTCTTCCGGCCGTAATATCTGATTTCTTAAGCTTTGCTACATCTGATAGCGACCCACTAACCAAAAGTCCTTGCGCCTGATAGTATTCCTCAAAGGTCATAGCAAAGTTTACTATAGAGTTTCCTGGCAATGCGTAGTCGACATTTTCCATTGTCGCGTACTTATGATAGGTTTCTCCCGAAAGCTTACCAGTCTTTACGCTTACATAGTTCTTATCCATGGTTGTAAATCTATCATCAGTATAGTGAGTTATTCCCGCTACATTGCTGACAGCATATATTACAAACATTGAGGCGAGCACAAATCCGAGCAAGAGTATTTTCTTGATTTTTGAATATCTACGGATTTTCCTGAAGCCCGATCCAAAAGATGAGAACGGTCCATAGATACTGCAGTATTTCATCTTGGCAGGCTTACCGCTTTTTGATAGGCCTTCCTTTTCCTCTGCATGCTCAAAGTAATCGCTGTAGTCAAAGTTATACTTCTCGTATATCTCCTTGGTCATTGCCTGATAGTGGTCGTCTATGATTTCAACACCATCTGCACCCATGGAGAGATTGTCATCAGTCTTGATATATATGTTGTTGTTCTTGACTACGATTTCTATCTTCGGTAGCTTTTGATTGCTATCGCTGTAGAAGCTTACATCAAAAGGTCCCTCTGAAAACTCCTTCTGTATAGGCATATCCTTAAGGAAAATCTTGCTATCCATACGGTAATCAAGCTTTCCATCATGTGAGTTTTCTCTGTCATCAACTATCTTGCCATCGACTATTTCTATTACTCTATCAGCATAAAATTCTGCAATATCTCTCTCGTGTGTCACGAGAATTACGAGCTTCTGCTTTGATATAGCCTTGATGATGTTCATTACATCTATGGTATTGCTACTGTCAAGATTTCCCGTAGGCTCATCGGCTATGATAATCTGCGGATTTTTAACAAGAGCACGAGCAATGCCAACTCTTTGACGCTCACCACCAGAAAGCATGCTTGCCGGACGGTTACGATACTTTGCTATGCCAACCTTATCTAGTATGTACATAACTCTGCGTTCTATAGCATCCTTATCCTTAAAGCCAATCATCTTTAGAACTAGTGCCACATTTTCAAACACAGTCGCATCCTCGATTAAATTATAGTTCTGGAAGATGTAGCCTATTCTAAGGTTTCTAATTTCATCTAGCTTATTGCTAAGTCTACGAGTTATTCTCTGGTCATCAATGAAAATTTGACCCTTGTCCACGCGATCAAGTCCACCTATGGCATTTAGAAGTGTAGTCTTACCACATCCCGAGTTTCCTAGGAAGGCCACAAGGCCGGAATCTGCTAGCTCGATGCTTGTATTATCTATTGCACGAATCTCATTTGATTTATGCTTGTTAAATGATTTTTTTACATTTAATAATCTAATCATCGTCTACACCTCCTCCTTGTAAGCATTCATAGCTGTTTTGCTGAACATCTGGCTCGAGTATCTAAGTGCTAGGAACAAAGTCATAACCAAAATGATTACATAAAGAATCAAAATATCTCTTGGTTCAATATAGAGGAAGTTCCTATTTAGGAACTCAAATGAATTTATCGTTCCATCCTTAACCTTGATTATCAGTCCAGCAACGGCAGCAAAGGCTATATGAAATACCAAAAGCATCTCTGTGAGTATCATGCCCGAGCATGCGAAACTGCTTCCTCCAAGCATTCTAACGGTCGAGAAGTATACATTTCTCGATTTGAATATTAGCTTGATTATGAAATAGCTTATGAAGAATAGCACTGCTAGGAAGATTGCTAGGAGTACCTTTCTGATTCCACTTAGAACTATGGTGATAGGATTTCCAGCTTCGCTAGATGTGTCGTTCAAGTACAAAACCTTATACCCCTGCTTTTCCAAAGTGGAAATAGTTTCCTTAGCATACTTGTTTTCTTTTATATTTACTGTAACCTGGAAGTTGCTACCATCCTCATATAGCCTTCTTATATCTTCCCCATTCATATATATTGCTTCGCTGTTTATATCGTCGATTGACTTTCCAAGAAGCGAATTAACATTGTTCTTATTATATACAGAAGCTATGGAAAGGGTTAAACTTCTTTGCCCATTTCTATTTAGTGTAAGATCAAGAGTCTTACCAGATATATTTCCATATGGGAACTCCTGTGCAAGTGATTCTGGAATATACGCCTTACCCTCTTCAACCAAAGGTGATGCAACTATAGGGTGTGCTGCAGTTGGGAACACCTGCATCGTGCTCTTATTTATTCTAAGTTCAAGGTCTGTCTTTCCAGCTGTTATCAAAGACTGCATATGCTCTAAAGTTGAGTCTGAGCAGCATACGATTCCCTCATAAAACTGTCCGTTGAACTGCCTTGCATGCTCCTCTTCCTCTGTCAAGTATCCATAGCCAACGATTGTTAAAGAATCGTAGATACCATCTGCGTAATTAACAGGTTCGCCCTTCTTGTTCATTAGTTTTCCATAAGGGAACTCGCACCTATAGAACATTGGGATTTCCGGATTATTTCCTAGCGAAGATAGAATATAGTCGTCTTCTTTACCAACCATCAAAATAACTTCGTTTGGCTTTTCTGGAAGCCTGCCTGAAACTAGGCGCTTCTCATAGCCTTTGATTGACTTTGCCTTTAGCTGAAGATATGTCTGATTGTCAGCATTTCCATCATCACTAATCGCATCAAAAGGAACATTGCTAAAGCCTACAAGAAAATCTGTTAAAAGTCCGTACTTTTCAATTTCTTTTACATTGCTAAGCTTTGATATAGCTGCGTAATCCTCTTCAGTGAATGCACTCTTATCCTGCTTTGTTACAACTAAACGTTTGGAGCTTGCATCTGGGAAAACAGAATTGAAGACCGTATCATTTACTGAAAGTCTCATATTCTGCATAGTTCCATACGATGCGGCAGTTCCCGTACACATGAAGATAAATACAAAGAGTAAAAGGACTAGCTTTGCTGGTAAGCTGAAGGTATTTCTCACTCCAAGTCTAAGCGTATTTCCAAATCTAAGTCCATCGTGCTTTGCGAGCTCAACCCTGTCGTTTCCATTGCCCGTATCTTTCTGTTTTTTGCTTGGAGAAACATTGATTTCGCTGAGCCCAGCCATCTTCTCTTGAGCCTCAAGCAGCATAGGACTAGCAAAACGCTTGTCCTCGCTAAGCTTTCCATCTCTCATGGTAATCTTTCTCGTAGCATACATCTCGACCTGCTCATAGTTGTGAGTTACGATGATGACAAGTTTATCCTTTGATAGGCTAGCAAGGAGCTCAATTATTCCCTCTGCAGACTTCTTATCTAGGTTTCCCGTCGGCTCGTCTGCGACGATTATTGGAGTTTCCTTAGCAAGAGCACGAGCTATAGCTACACGTTGCTTCTGTCCTCCACTGAGCTTTGACGCCTTAGTATTTCTGTAATCCTTTAGTCCTACACGCTCAATAAGCTCATCAACTCTGCCTTTTACCTCGCTCTTTTTATAGCCGCTCAAAAGTAAAACGAGCTCTATGTTCTGATAAACTGTGTAGTTATTTATTAGGTTAAAGGTTTGAAATATGTTTCCGATATACTTCTTGCGGTAGGCCTCCATTTCTTCTTTGCCGTATCCGCTTGTTGGCTGATCAAAAATGTACATCTCGCCTTCTTCGTAAGAATCCAGCCCTGAGATTACATTTAACAGCGTTGATTTACCGCTTCCGCTTTCTCCAGTAATAGCCACAAACTCTCCTACATCAAAGTTTAGGCTTATTTTACTGAATCCAGAAGTAACAACGCCACCAGCCGAATAAAATTTTGATACCTTATCCAGTTTTAGCATATTTTTCTCCTCAAAAAATTTCACAAAATTGCTTCTATGGCTCAGATTTTACCAACAAAAATATCCAGTGTCTATACGATAGCAAAAGCCTTAAATTATTATCGAACAAATTTAAGAAGATCGTGTTTTTTTGTTAAGAATTGTAATAAATTTCACATAGCGACTGAGTGAATTTCCTTATTTTTAAAGCCTCTTCAAGCCCTCTGAAATGTTGAACTAAAGAGCTAATGGTGATATAATTCTAAGGTAAAAGTGATTTGTTAGCTTTCATAGGAGGAAATCATGCAGGAGACCAATTACACGAGTCCATTATCCGAACGTTATCCAAGTAATGAGATGAAATATCTCTTTTCACCTGAGATGAAATTCCGCACATGGCGCAAGCTTTGGGTTGCACTAGCGGAAGCTGAGATGGAGCTCGGCCTTGATATAACACAGTCTCAGATTGATGAGTTAAAATCGCAAATAAACGATATTAACTACGATGTCGCTAAAGAGCGTGAGAAAATAGTTCGTCACGATGTTATGAGCCATGTCTATGCTTACGGACTTCAGTGCCCTAATGCAAAAGGAATTATTCACCTTGGTGCTACATCCTGTTATGTAGGCGACAACACCGATATGATTATCATGTCAGAAGGTCTTAAGCTCATCCGAAAGAAGCTTATCAATACTATAGCAAAGCTTGCAGAGTTTGCAGATGAATATAAAGCAATGCCTACACTAGGTTTTACGCACTATCAGGCTGCTCAGCCAACTACTGTAGGAAAGCGCGCAAGCCTCTGGCTAAACGATTTAGTTCTAGACCTCGAGGACCTAGATTATGTGCTTGGTTCACTTAAGCTTCTTGGATCTAAGGGTACAACAGGTACTCAGGCGTCCTTCCTAGAACTTTTCTCTGGAGACCACGAGAAGTGCAAGAAGCTCGACCAGCTCATCGCTGAGAAGATGGGATTTTCATCCTGCTATCCAGTGTCTGGTCAGACCTATTCACGTAAGGTTGATAGCCGCGTGCTAAATGTCCTTGCAGGTATCGCGCAGTCTGCACACAAGTTTTCAAACGACATCCGTCTTCTTCAGCACATGAAGGAAGTAGAAGAACCGTTTGAGAAGAACCAAATAGGCTCATCAGCTATGGCCTACAAGCGTAACCCTATGCGTTCAGAGCGTATGGCTTCCCTTGCCAACTACGTAATGAGCACATCCATGAATCCTCAGATAACTGCTGCAACTCAGTGGTTTGAGCGTACGCTTGACGATTCAGCTAACAAGAGGATCTCTGTAAGCGAGGCCTTCCTTGCAACAGACAGCATCCTTGAACTATATATCAACATTTCAGACGGACTAGTTGTCTATCCACAGGTTATCAAATCGCATTTGATGGCAGAGCTACCTTTCATGGCATCGGAGAATATCATGATGGATGCTGTTAAAGCTGGTGGAGACAGACAGGAACTTCACGAGAGAATTAGGGTTCACTCAATGGCAGCTGCTAAGGTTGTCAAGGAGGAGGGCAAGCCTAACGATTTGTTAGACAGAATTGCCGCTGATCCTTTATTCAATATAACCAAAGAGGCTTTACAGAAGGTTTTGAAACCCGAAAATTATATCGGTAGGGCAGATGTCCAGACCGAAGAGTTTCTGGACGGGGTCATAAAGCCAATTCTTAGCGCAAATGCTGACATCATCGGCATGGAGGCTAAAATTAACATTTAATGCTATTAAGCATGGAGGTATTTATGATTAAAGCTATTGTTGGTGCTAACTGGGGTGACGAAGGTAAGGGCAAGATCACAGATCTACTCGCGGCCGAAAGCGATATCGTAATTCGTTTTCAAGGTGGAAGCAACGCTGGCCACACTATCAAAAACGATTATGGAAAGTTCGCACTCCACATGCTACCGTCCGGGGTCTTCTATGACCACATTACAAATGTAATTGGAAATGGTGTAGCCCTTAACATTCCTAAGCTCATCGAGGAGATTAAGGGTCTCACAGATCAGGGCGTTCCAGCCCCTAAGCTCCTTGTTTCCGATAGAGCGCAGATAGTTATGTCCTATCACATTTTGCTCGACACCTACGAGGAGGAAAGGCTCGGAGGAAAATCCTTTGGTTCAACCAAATCAGGTATTGCGCCTTGCTACTCCGACAAGTATTCTAAGATAGGATTTCAGGTTAATGAGCTTTTCAATGACAAGGAATTTCTAATTGAGAAGCTAGAAAATATCTGTACAATAAAGAATGTGCTTCTTAAAAACCTATATGGTAAGCCTGAGCTTAAGGTAGAAGAACTTTATGAAGAACTCATAGAGTACAGAGATATGATTAAGCCTTATGTACGCAACACTGAGAGCTTCCTGCACCGCAGTCTAGCAGAGGGCAAGCAATTGCTTCTCGAAGGACAGCTTGGAGCTATGAAGGACCCAGATCACGGAATCTATCCTATGGTGACTTCATCATCTACACTTGCAGGCTTTGGAAGCATAGGCGCTGGCGTTCCACCTTACGAGATTAAGAGCGTAGTTACCGTTTGCAAGGCTTACTCATCAGCAGTTGGCGCAGGTGCTTTTGTCAGCGAAATCTTCGGTGACGAAGCAGACGAGCTAAGACGTCGCGGAGGCGATGGCGGTGAGTTTGGTGCTACAACAGGAAGACCAAGGCGTGTTGGCTGGTTTGATGCTGTGGCAACTAGATACGGCTGCATGATGCAGGGAACAACAGAAGTTGCTTTGACAGTTCTAGACCCACTAGGCTATCTTGATGAGATACCAGTGTGCATAGGATATGAAATCGACGGTATTAAGCACGATGACTTCCCAAATACAACCGATTTGAACAAGGCAAAGCCTATATTTAAGACTCTTCCTGGCTGGAAGTGCGACATTACCGGAATCCGTTGCTTTGAGGATCTACCTAAGGCAGCTCAGAACTACGTAAACGAGCTAGAAGTTTTGATTGGATATCCAATAACCATAGTTACAAACGGTCCAAACCGTAATGATTTTATAAAGAGAAGACCAAACATATAAACTTACGAGGAGAAAGGAAAAACAAATGTACAAAGAAGCTATTAGACCTGCATGGGTTGAGGTTAATCTAAGCAACCTAGACTACAATATCAAGCAGATCAAAGAGAAGGCAAATGGTAGAGAGCTAATCGGCGTTATCAAGGCTGATGCTTATGGACACGGTTCTGTAAAGTGTGCTGAGGTTCTTAGAAAGAACGGAGTTAAGACTTTTGCAATCGCAACACTTCAGGAAGCTATAACGCTTAGAGAGGCTGGAGCAAAAGAGGAAATCATCTGCCTAGGACTTACACCTGACATGTATGCTGATGTAATCGTAGAGCACGATCTAACACCTGTAGTATGCGACTCATCAAACGCTAAGGCTATCAGTGATGCAGCAGTTGCAGCAGGAAAGATTGTATCAGGACTTATCGCAGTTGACACAGGAATGGGAAGAATAGGATACCTCGCTGATGACACAGATTTCGCAGTTGAAGATGTTCGTAAGATTGCAGCACTTCCAGGATTCAAGATCAAAGGTATGTTCTCACACATGTCTACAGCTGATGCAGCAGACAAGACATACTCACACGAGCAGGAAGCTAAGTACAACGCATTCTACGAGGCTCTAACAAAGGCTAACATCAAGATTCCTTTCCGCACACTAGCAAACAGTGCTTCAATCATGGAGCTTCCGGAGATTTACTTTGATGCCGTAAGACCAGGAATCATTCTATACGGATGCTACCCATCAGATGAGGTTGAACGCGCACAGCTTTCAATCAAGCCTGTAATGTCAGTAAAGGCAAACATAGTTCACCTAAAGGACGTTCCAGCGAACTTCTCAGTAGGTTATGGACGTAAGTACATTTCAACAAAACCTGCAAGAATCGCAACTCTTGCTCTAGGATACGCAGACGGATATCCAAGACCATTCTCAGCAAATGCTAAGGTTATCGTAAACGGAGTTGTTTGCCCAATCGCCGGAAACATCTGCATGGACCAGTGCATGGTAGACGTTTCAGCAGTACCTAATGTAAAGGTTGGAGACGAAGTAATCGTTATGGGTTCAGACGGCGTAAACTCAGTTACAGCTGACGACATCGCAAACGCAACAGGTACAATTAACTACGAAATCTGCTGTGCTTTCGGACAGAGACTTCCAAAGGTATACGTTGACTAATATCAAGATATCAAAGCTTGGAAACCTGTATATAACTCAGTAATCGTCTAATTGCGATTCATATATTTGGGATAATTTACAAACAAAACAGCGAAATTTGGGGTTCCAAGCTTCGCTGTTTTTTATTTTAATTCGCTTTGATATCGCAGATTCTACTGTAGCAATGAGCGCAGTTTATTCGCATTCTCAGACTGCAAATTTTCTATTATAGGTTCGCACAAAAGAAGAACCTTATACGAATAGTAGTAGAAACTGTAGAACAGATCATCTGGGAAAGGATTTTCCTCATATCTAAGTTCATCCTCTTCCTCATCGTACTCCTCTGACCACAGATACTCCTCTTTGAGCATGTCGGCAAAATGAGGAAATTCATCTGCGTGATTGCATTGGAAGGCATCACTTATAGCCTCAGCTATATACATGAAGAGTTCAAGCAGTTCATCAAAAAGCCTTCTTGCAATATCATTTGTATCCCTTTGTTCATATGCATTTTTAAAAATCCTTAGAAGAAATACCATAGCAAATGGCGTCGCATGTAGCAAAGTGCCCTGATGCTCTATATTCATAGCTAACTCCTCGCCGCATTGCATTATATCATCCATGCTATCCATTTTAGATAAAGTCTCTATATACCTAGGAAAATCAGTCGCCCTGCCGTATATCGTTGGCAGTCTATTCCAAGGGACATCGCTGATTTTTAAATTCTCTATATAGTTTCTTGTCTCTTTATCAATAGTTTTCATTCCATCATCTCCTAAAATTATCAAGTTAGATGAAAAAAGAGAGCCTATAGAATGAATACTCTAGACTCTCTGATTTACTTAGATTAGTCAGCTACGTATGGAAGTAGAGCTACGATTCTTGCTCTCTTAACTGCAACTGTGATATCTCTCTGATGTAGTGCGCAAGTTCCTGTCACTCTTCTTGGAAGGATCTTGCCTCTCTCAGAAATATACTTTCTTAGCTTATCTACATCCTTGTAATCGATTTTTTCTGCTTTATCTGCACAGAACTGGCATACTTTTTTTCTTCTCATGCCACCATGTCTTCTCTCTGCCATGTTTATCTCCTCTCTTTAGAACGGTACATCTTCGTCAATTGCCTGGAATGAATCCGGCATCTCGTCATCAAAGCCGCCACTTACGCTTGCTGGCTCAGATACGTGTGTTTGCTGTGGTCTTGGTGCGCTGCCCTGTGGTCTATCTCCCCATTCTAGGAATTCGACACGATCGGCAACAACATCAGTGGTGTAAACTGTAGCTCCGTCCTTATTGGTATAGCTTCCTGTCTGAAGTCTTCCCTGGACAGCTGCCATACGGCCTTTAGCAAGATACTTCTCGCAGTTTTCTGCCTGCTTGCCAAATACAGTTACGCGCGGAAAGTCTGTTTCTCTCTCCTTGCCTGCACGAACAGGTCTGTCAATAGCCAAGCTAAATGTTGCTACAGCCATCTGAGATGTGGTGTATCTAAGTTCAGGATCCCTTGTGAGTCTTCCTATTAGTACTACACTATTCACTATCTACACCTCTTTCTTATTCAGCGTCCTTATTAACGATGATATGTCTCATGAAATCTTCTGAAATCCTGAGTCTTCTATCGAGCTCTGCTGGCAATGTAGGTTCTGCCTTGAAGTCGATGACAACATAGTAGCCCTCGTTCTTCTTCTGGATTGGGTAAGCCAACTTTCTTAGGCCCCAAACATCAACATTTCCTACTTCTCCTTCAGCTGCGATTACGCTTTTAACTCTCTCAACAGCTGCGTCCTTCTTCTCGTCCTCTAGTGTTGGATCGATGATGAACATTACCTCGTAGTTAATCATTTGTTTCACCTCCCTGTGGTCTTAAATGGCGCTATTCCTATAGCGCAGAGATTGTATGCATAGTTACATACCCTAATATTATATACTAATCTGCTAAAAAATCAAGACAATTAGTTTGATTTCTTGTGCAACCAGTCTATTTTTTGGAGCACTTGTAGGAAGCCAGTATTAAGGCTGCAGCTGATATCATAATCGCTATGTATATTACCTGGCTATTTGTATCACCTGTATTAGGTTTATTATTTGCCTTTGCTGTTTTGCTAAGAGGAATTTTTTCCCACACTGCTGTTAGGACTGTATCCGTTTTTACATCCCCTGTTGCAAATTTATCGCCTGGCTTATATACTTTTCCACTCTCATCTTTCCAGCCTACTAATTGGTAACCTGATTTCTTAAGCGTGCCCGCATTCATCACTGTAACCTTATCTGTATCTTCTAAAGCACTAGGATAGTACTTTTTCGAATCAACCGGAGCATTGCCATTTACATTTGACTCATCGTTTTTGTATATTACATTTGAATATACAAATACTCTTAATTCGCCTGTAACCGTATCCCCTAATGTATTGCTAGTCTTCATCTGTAAGTGTTCTACAGCACCAGTTTTCTTTGGTGTAACAAATCCATCTGTATCTATATCCATTGCTGGATTAGTTAATGCTGTAAATACGATTACTGGATTCATATTATCAGGGTTATCGCTTACTGCTTTAATATCGAGCTTTTGACGTCCATCTGTGACATGCACATACTGGTCATCGGTAGGAAGCTTAGGTAAATTTATAATTCCTGCTGATATGTTATTTGCTGTTCCTAATACATCAAAACCACTAAAGGCTTGTGTTGTTAAAGTGTTCCTATCAAAATCTGAATCTGTACCCGAGCTTGTTGGATCTGTAGTTCCAGTGTTCTTTGTTACCTTCAGTCCGTCTGGCAGCTGCAAGGAAACCGTATAGCTTGAATCGAGATGATTTGTTCTTATAGAAAATGTGCCATCTTCATTTATTTTTCCGATTTCCGGATTTGCTGTAGTTCCAATCTCGTTACCACTAGAGTCTTTCAATTTCACAACGATACCACTATCTGCAGCTACAGGAGAGTTTTCATCAAAGACTCCATCCTCATTCTTGTCCTTCCATAGTGTTCCATTTACCGTGTATGCTTTAAAATCAAATTCTGCTGTTGAACACTTTGAATTTGTTGTCTCAGATCCGGCCTTAAAATGGTAGTCACCTGTAACATAGGCATGGAGGTCCTCATTCTTCGCAGCCTCTTCATTTGCCTCTACAGGTATGCGAACCTCTATGTTTACATCGTTTCCAGGAGTAGCCTGATGTGTGAAACTTAATTTAATATATCTGTAATTTTTTAGATCATCTGACGATGTTATCGCACTTTCAGGTACGAATGTAGTACCATCCATACTATACGAATATGTCAGAGTATCTCCAGCAGAATTTCCTGAAATTTGATGGGTTACCGCTTTGTCTTTAAGATTGATTGAGTATTCGTTTGTCTTTGTATCGCTTGTTACATGTCCCTCCGAATCATATCTTGAAACAGAAACCGTTTCACCTTTCTCTGGCATCTTTATGATAACGTCTGCATTTGTTGTCGTACCTGGAATATTGATTTGTTCACTAACAAGCAAAGAATTTTTCTCATGTGAGAAGAACGAAGTAGGCTTTTGCCTGTCAACAATATTGTTTTTTCCAGGATATAGCTGTACTCCGTTGAAAACATGTTGCAAAACATTGACTGTAAAGCCATTCATGTTTCCTACTTCGAAAAGTGTTGGAGTTGTCGTATCACCTGTTCCTCTAATATTGTCTACGTCTGGAACTGCACCATTAAATGTGTATTTGATATTGCCTGATGCAGCTGAACCATCATACTTTGTTTGCAAATTTGATATATCATAATAAACCTTGCCTAGTGGATGATGCGCTCCAAGTGTTGCTCCATTCCATGCTTGAAGCTTTATCTTTGCTAGTGAGTACTCCGCTAAAGATTTATAGTTAGATATGCCCAAATCGTTAAAGTGTCCTGGATTATTTCCACTAGAAACCTTTAGGTATCTCTTTCCATTTACATTTATTACAGACACCTCATTATCCTTTATTGGATGCTGGAAACGCTGTATATCTGCAGCAAAATCAGCTGCTTGAACTGATGCAACATCAAATTCCGGGTCGGTGATTTCTATATATACTGCTTCTGGAGCATCGAGTTTAGCCGACGAATTGGCCATTGACTCTCCACTATTTACATCATCACGTCTGAATTCAAATTCACCATTGAAAGCACCACCGTTTTCACCGAACATACCAAACGAATCATAAAGCTCGCTTTGTTCTGCTGTTACAGTACTTCCTTGATAAGTTGTAACAGTTCTGTTGTCGGATTTGAAGCCTCTGTGCTTAACTACCCAGCTCTGTCCCTTGTTTGCAAACATAAGTTGTATGCCGTTATTATTCAAAGCACTAGCCTTAGTTCCGTCAGGATTTGTATATACAGTGCCTGGGCATGGATTATCATACTTTAAGAATGCATCTACATCAATTTGTCCACGTCCAAGTGCCCCACCAGGAATTGTTATGTCTTGGTTACTATACAAAGAGTGATCTCTTTCTATATCAATAAGAACATAGAAAAGTTTAAATACCATTTTATCAGAGTCTATAAAGTCTGAATCCTTGATATAATCTAGCGTCATGGTTCCATCTAGCTTAAACTTAATAGATGTAAAGTACTCGTCATCTGAGAGTCCCATGTCCTTTTTAGTAATCCTTTGAAAATTATCGCTGAAATCTGGTATCGTATATTCCTGGTTTGCTTTGCTCACACCTGTTGTTTTGTTATAGCTTGAGTAGACAATCTTCCATCCAACCATTCTCTTGTATACGCTGAACCCACCTATAAAGCTTATAGGCTCTTCCATTCCATTTATGTTGCTAGAGCTTGCCTTGAGAGTTATTGCAGGGTTCTTATATACAGACTTATACGCTTCTTTATCTCCACGCAGCATCACTCCGCCTGCATATGGGTAACGGAAGAAGTCATTATCTGTCTTATAGCCGAGTGTATAGACATCTTTTGTTCCTATCTGTCCTTGTGCTATAAATTCATTGCATTTTTCTTCACCGACCTTTAGGTAAAGGTAATCTGTATCTGCATTTGTGCTATATGTATACGAGCTTCCATCTTTTTTCTGATGCTCTGCCTCATATCCTATTTTGATTAATTCATCCTTTGCAAGTGGACTTCCGTCTTCATGATCACGACTAACCATATAATCAAATGTAATCGGATCATATGTTGAACTTGCTGGATGTTTAAATTTGCTCCATTCAATTCTTATGTCTGTAATTCGATCACCAGATTCCATATAATCTGTAAGTGAAATTTTACTAACATACTCTCTGAGTTCCGTTTCTGGTATGTCCTTATTGACAACACTTCCATCAGCTTTTTTTATCGTCAGAGTCATTTTAGCAATTGCTCTATCATAGTTTGATACATTTGTTTGACGATAGAATACTGTTGGTCGTATTTCATATGGAAAATGATATGTTTCCATAAACGCACCATCTGACATGAAGAGATCTCCATTTGCATCATAGTTTTGTGAGTAAATCTCGTTATATACGTCAATGAACTTCTGTTTGGATACAAGACGACCCGGCAAAACTTTCTTTATATTTGCAGAGTCTTTTTTATATTGAGGTCTAGGAGTTACTTTGAATCTGTCATCATATACTCCCTTAGTTGTCCTCATTTTTGTTCCAGTTGCTGTTTTTGTTATCTCTTCGCCTTTTTCGGTCTCGAATGTGACCTCAGTATCTGCTGCCTCAAATAGGGTATTAGGAGTAAGGAATTCCCCCTCCTTAAACTTCCACATTGCCCATATTGAGGTCTGATTTAACTTATTGTATTCCGTATCAAAACGTGGATCTATTGTCTCATTAGGGTTGTATTTGTATTCATAAATGTCATACGTTCCCTTGCTGTCAGTTAAGGCGTTAACGTTCGTCCTTTTTATTTCCTTATTAGTATAGCTTGAATATATCCTTACTGAATCAGCTTGGCATTTATCTTCAAGTCCTGCCGGACGGTAAACCTTAACCCTTTTTATACGAATAAGTTTGTTATTTCCCTTATCTATCTCAGGAATATTAAGATTTACTAATGGGTATAGGTTTCTCTCAAAATTATTCCTCATAAATACTGAATTATTTATGTCTGAGGATATCGTAATACTTGCAATATTAGTTGCGAAGTTACTGCTAATATTAGCTGTGGCAGTTTTACCAGTTTTTGGCCTTACAGTATAATACTTATTTTCACCCATTAGGCCACCATTGCTGTCTAGTAGCTTGAAACTAATAGTTGTTTTCTTAGGGCCATTAACAATAATGTCATTTAAATCGGCTCTTGACAAATACTTTACACCTGTATGGTATGCAAGTGCAGTCGCTAAATCTGACATGGCTTCAGGATTTCTTTTGAATGTAGCAACAACATAGCCTGGGTTTTTATCATCATATTCAACACTGAGAACCTCGTCCTTTGATTTTAGGTTATCAAGACTTATCTTATCAAACCCCATTCCATGTGGAAGTGTAACGGCTAGGCGAGCCTCTGTTACACGGAATGCCTCTTTAGGGAGCACTAAATTAAACACTCCATCCTTGCCAGGATTTATTGGAAAATCATAGACTCCGTCACTGTCTTTTGATTGAGCATTAATCAACGGGCTGTCAACTGGAATATTGAGCCCTGTGATTGCAGGAGCTGTTGTTGGTCCTAGCACTCCAAGGAAAAACGGACTGAATGACTTAGACTCAAAATGGAGTACTCCGCTTTCGTCTACGGTAAATTCAACTGGCTCAAGGTTTGTACCATTTAGGTGAAGTAGCTGGTACTGCTCATCCGCCTTGAGCTTTATTCCATCTTTTCTTTTCATTGAAATTCTTACTGTGTTGCCGTTTTCAGGCTGTATCGGTTCTCTCAAAAAGCGTTTTTGGAATGAAATCTCCATACCTACGATTTTACGTACCGAAAATTCACTTTCGTCTTTACCTGAAAGCTCAAGCATCTTTTTCTTTGCAGCATCTATATTAGCTTCGTTCATATATGAAGAAGTGCTTAGCTCTGTGCCCCAAGGAAATGTATTATCGCCATACTCTGCTTTGAAATCAAATAAACCGCTGATTTCGCTATCAAAACTTCCGGCTTGCATATACCTTGTATCTGCACTTGCACTTCTATCCAATCCTATTCCCACCTGTGATTTTGGTAGTTTTGATATCGGCTTTGATATAGCTTGCTTGTCAGATCCAGATTCTTTAGCGGGCTGTGAACTGCTCAAATCATTGGATTCAGCTATATCTTGTGATGGGGCTACGTCCTGTGTTTTCTCAGCTTCCTGCTGCTTATCAGGTTCTGAAGCTTTTTCTGACTCCTGTGGATTAGCGCCTTCACCGGGTGTATTCTGTGCTGGTGCATCTTCTTTTTGCTCTGTTCCAGCCGCTTGATTCAATTCCAAATCTCCGGCATATGCCAGCGTAATACTCTGTCCAATTAGAAGAATTGAAACAAAAATTGCAAGAATAACCATACTTGCTTTGCGCTTGCCTTGTCTTCCAGTCATAGATTTTATCCTTTCTCTTTATAAATACTCGTCATTGAAGATTTGCAAAAAAGTAAAAAAGCAGGCAAAAACAACATGCCTTAATACATCAAAAAGGCGTATTGCTTTCACCTGCCCAATAAACCTAGATAAGAAAGACTACATCTATCCGTCTCTTCTGTCTATCTTATGAAATTTGTTGCTTTACCTCTAAGTCCGCCAATCTCCAATATAATTGTACATGTTACTGTAATTATACTCAAAGTTTCTATAAATTACAATTTTAAATTGCACTCAAACATTTAGTTATACAATTTGGTTAACATGTTCATTTTTAGCGATTTATCATCGATACTAGAAAAAAAGTTTTATCTTATCAAAACATTTAATACTGCACTCTATTAATGATTTGCTAGTTCCTAATATTATTTATCATAGAATCACTGATGCATAGTTAAGCCACTTTCTTACTGATTACTTCTATTCTCTTATCTCCATAATATTTCTGGATAAAGACCTTTGTCCTTCATTGAGCGAAGTGCGTTGACAACGCCCTGCTTATCCTCTTTATATGTTACACCATACCATTTGTCCTGCGAGGTCAAAACCTTAACCGTAGCTTTATCCTCAGCTAAAAGCCCTGAAACTACGCCCGGAAGGAAGTACTCTGCCTTCAGTGGGTTTTCAACCACGCTAGTCTCAAAGAATCTTGGAAAATTATTTTCTAATTCGCTCATCATAGATTTTGTAAAGCCCCAGAAGTTCATGGAAACTATAGTGTCGCCTGTAACCTCTGTCCAAGTTTCTCCGTCATCCTCGGTAAATGCAACTGCATCGCCTCTTCTCATAATCTTTGTTCTTTCAACGACAGACACAAGCTCATGCTTTTCATCAACTGTGCAAATACCTCTTGCTACATGGCCGTTTTCCGTCAAAGTCTTATCTAGCCTATATCCGACCATGGAATATCTATACTTATCGTCATCCTTTGCATTCTCAAGAAAATCGTACATGGTCTGGAATGCTCCAGCGCCGTAGTAGTCATCTGCATTTATTACAGCAAAAGGTGCATCTATTAGCTTGCGCGCTGCGAGCACCGCATGCCCTGTTCCCCAAGGTTTTTCACGTCCCTCAGGAATTTCACATCCTTCAGGTATGTCAGCTATATCCTGGAATGCGTAGTGAATGTTTAGGTGCTTTCCGCTTCTTTCGTCTATCAAAGCCCTAAAGTCCTGCTCATTTTCCTTCTTGATTATAAAAACAATCTCCTCAAAGCCTGCCATCATTGCATCATAAAGAGAGAAGTCTAAAATTATTTCTCCATGCTCGCTTACTGGATCTATCTGCTTTAGACCTCCATATCTGCTACCCATGCCTGCTGCCATTACTATAAGAGCGGGCTTATCTATCTTCTTTGTGGAAATACTCATAATTTACCTCTCCTCTTGATTCAAACAATAGTATTTAAATTATATCATATGATATAATAATCTCAAAGGAGACTAAGATTTATGATTAAAAATATGAAAGACGCCGAAAGGGAAGCAGCTTTCAGAGTTGCTGATGCTATGTGTGCTGCTGCTCACACTGCCCCAAAGGCAAATGGACTAGACAAGATTAGAACCCTGATAGTTTCAGGTGAGGATATAGAACCTTTAGCAAAAGAAATGGAAGTGGCGGGCAAGGAATACGAACTTGATTTCTTTTGCCGCGACGCAGACAACATTAGAAACAGCCACTGCGTCGTTCTAATTGCCGCTATGGGAACAGCAAGCGGCGTTCCACATTGCGCTATGTGCGGTTTTGAGAACTGCGCTGAAATGAGCAAGGCTGACGCCTGTTGCTCATTCAGTGCGACGGACCTTGGTATCGCCATCGGCTCGGCCGTCGCACTTGCGGCCGATAACCGCATCGACAACCGCGTCATGTACTCCATCGGCCGCTCAGCGCTCAGACTCAAGCTCTTCGCCGATAATGTTAAGCTTTGCTACGGAATACCTCTGTCCACAGGGGCGAAGAGCAACTACTTCGACAGAGCACCAGGCTCCGTACTGCTGTAGCTTTTGCTCTGTCACAGCTTTGCCCGCAGGGCAAAACAAACTCTAATCCGAGGCAAATCTCTAAGGATTTGCTCACAACTCTCAAGAAAAAAATCCGCGGGCTTCTTACTGCATAACAGCGAAGTCCGCGGATTTTATTTAATGATGTTTATCTTACTTGGCTTAAGATTTATTTCTCTTCGAAAACGTCCTTGCCCATGCCGCAGATAGGACATGTCCAATCTTCTGGAAGATCCTCAAATGCTGTTCCTGGCTGGATTCCGTTATCTGGATCACCTACTGCTGGATCATACTCATATCCACATGCACCGCATACATATTCTTTCATCTTTTTTCTCCTTTTTGTTCTTAACTTTATTCTTTATATTTTTCATTAACTATAACGATTTAACAAATAGATTTTTATCGCTGTGGTCAGATTTGTAAAAAAATCTGCCTCCGTTGCGACCGGATCCAGCTTCTCCTGGATCTTGTTTATCCTATACCTAATGGTATTCTTATGGCAAAACATCTTATTTGCTACTAGATTAGCATCACCACCGGCGAAGACATAAGCTATGCCTGTTTGCAAGAGTTCATTATCCTTGCCATCCTCTCCAAGTATTGGTTTTAGATAGTCATAGGCAAATTCTAAAGTCTCCTTATCACCTAAATGGTACGCTATTAATTTGTATATACCCACATTTTCGTAATACTTAACTTTTTCATCTTCAATTTTTGCAATATTTTCTGCCCAGTAGGCTTCACGAATCAGATCCGTAATTTTTTCCTTGTCTGAATCTATTCTGCTCCAGCCCTTGTGAGCCTCGTTTATCATCTCCAGACTTAGGTTATAAAACGAGGCAATTTCATAAATTGTGTTTATGAAAAGCTCCCTGTTATTTTCTTCCTGTGCTATAACAATTATCAACCTCTCGTTATAAAGACCTATGAAGACATGCCTTTTTATATACTGTCCAACTATTGAAAATTTCAGCTTTTCCTCTATGGATTTGATATCCTTTACGCCTATGCAAAGAGCCGAAGCGTAGCAATATCTCTGATTCATTATTTGATTTATAATTGGAGTCTCCTCGCGGCTACCTTTGATGACCGACTCTAGGATTAGACTTTTGATAGATTCGCTATGGTCTTTTAGATTTGCACTGTTTATCTCGAGGATTATGTTCTCCATATAGACATCGTCTTCAAAGACAAATATAGGAAAATTCATTGCGTCTGCGATTTCTAGAGCTTCCTTTGGAAGTGTTTTGAACACGACCGGCTTATATGCTAGCGCATGAACATCACATTGAATCAGCTTTTTAATCGAATCGACAATAAGTTCGGGTTTTCCCTTTGCGTAGATAAAGCTTGTGAGAACGAGACTGTTTCCGTCGAAGGCTCTTTCTTTCCTGTAGTTTTGCCCCTCGTCATCAAATTCAAAGTCGAGTATTTCCGTACAATCTATGGTCTTCTCAAGTCCACCAGCACCAGCGACGAGTTTAAAATTCTTCGTCGTCTCTAGCTTTGATAACATGCTAATCTTAAGAGCCATTACCTATCCTTTCACCTGCATCAGCCTTCGCTTCTGCTATCAAATTTTTCAAATGCGTAAATCATCGCTACAAGCACTGCAATTCCTAGGCTCCAGCCTCCGATAATATCCGTAGGGAAGTGCACTCCTACATAAACCCTGCTAAATCCAATCAAAATTGTAAGCAGTCCAAGTCCAACGGAAAGAATCTTCGCAAGCCTTCTGTTTTCGCAATACCTCAGAAGTAGATAAATCAAAATTCCATAGCTCACAAGGCAGTTCATCGAGTGACCGCTTGGAAATGAATATCCTCCCTGCTCAATTAGTCTTAAAGCAAGATCTGGCCTTGGTCTTTGGAAAATATACTTCATTATCTGGTAAAGTGCAGTCGAAGAGAGTGCTGCTATTGCAAACTTAACTCCATACTTTTCCCTCAGTGATTTTTTCAAAAGTAATATAACGCCAAGCAAGATAACTACATACCTATCACCACTATGCGTTATAAACTTCCAAAACACCGTTAGCTTATCGCTTCTCATGCTGTAAACACGGTAGCGCACGGCATCATCAAAACCATCTAGATAGCCCGTCTGAACGCCCACTGCAACCCCGATGAAAACGAGAGTAGCGATGAGAATTATTGTGCCATATATCTTAAATTTACTAGTATTCATATCCATCCCAAACCTTTTCATATATTATAACCTAAAATATAGATATTACCATATCATTTATGGTATATTATTATGGAGTAAGATCGGAGGTTTATCGTGAACAAAATAAGAAATTTAGGTGCAATTTTATTCCTAATTTGGTCCGGAATAAAATTTTTACCTTTTAGAAGTAAAATCAAAAGGGCCAGAGCAGCTGGCAATCAAGCAGAAGAAACTAGACTAATAGCTGAGGTTACAGCAAGATGGTCTGAATATGTATCCAAGCATTTTGATATAAGATATGAAGTAATAGGCAAAGAAAATCTACCTGATGGTTCTTGTGTATTTATAGCTAATCATCAAGCACACTTTGATATAATGGCACTCCTATATGCTGTAAGTGGAAAGCAGACAGGATTTATTGCTAAGAACGAATTCAGTAAAGTTCCACTCCTAGGAAAGTGGATTTATGCTACAAGAGGTCTCTTTATCAAAAGAGGAGATGTCAGAGAAAGTCTCAAGACTATCAACGAAGGCGCAGAGCTTATAAACCAAGGTTTTTCACTCGTTATTTTCCCAGAGGGAACGCGTAGCCAGAAGCGTGAAATGGCTGACTTTAAGCCAGGAAGCTTCAAGCTTGCAACCAAGGCCAAGGCTCCTGTTGTTCCAATTGTAATTGACGGAACCTATAAGGTCTTCGAACAAAAGAGGAAAGTATCAAAGGGTGAAACAGTCAGAGTCACAATTCTACCTGCAATAGATACAGCAGCTCTTGATAGAAAATCTCTCGCAGCTCTCCCAAACCAGATTGAGGAAGCAATAAAAGAGTGTCTAGCAGCTGACGCAAATTAGGATATTAAAATGCCAATAGTGTTTATAATTTTAGTTTTACTTTTTTCAGCCTTATTTGTATGGCTTATGCACTATAATTTAAGAGTGTATGATGAAAAAACGCGAAAAAATTGCCTTGTACTTGCGATTTTGACGGTAATTATACTAGAATCATGCCTTACTTTGCTAATAAGTGAGAGTTTTGACATTATTTTTGACAAAAATATAGGATATATATCTAAATTACTCTGTTTTCTTGTAGTTTTATTGGTATTTACCATAGTATATCTATATATTTTCTTGCGCAAGCTATGGAATATAAAGAATCCTAGATCAGCTAAAATCAGATTTGAGAAAAAGAAATCTACTGAAAGGGGCGTGAGAAGTCACATAAGTATATCGCATATAGATGGACTTCCCATCAAAGAATCAAGTAAAGGATTTCTATTATCACCAAATAAGATATTAATTACAGCAGGAACTCATATGATTATGGTTCAAAGGATAGACTACCTTACTAGGCTATGCGAACCGCTGGTTCTATTTGAAAAAGAATTCGAAATGAATTTTAATAGAGACTCTATATACTACATTAAAAGCGACGATAGTAAGAAAACATTCGAAATAAAAGAGAACTAAAAAAGCTGTTACTCAGATTAACTGGGTAACAGCCTTTTTGCTTACTTGTTTTCTATCGCGTCTATCGCTTTGATTACTGCAGATCTAAATCCGTTTTCTTCAAGCGACGTCACGCCTTTGATTGTTGTTCCTCCTGGTGAGCAAACCGCATCCTTCATTGCTGCTGGATGCGCTCCTGTAGCCATTTGGAGCTCGCCTGTTCCTGATATAACCTTAGATGCAAGCCTATATGCCACATCTCTCTTGAGTCCATACTTAACTCCTGCATCTCCTAGAGCTTCTATGAACATCGAGGCAAAGGCAGGCCCACATCCACTCATAGCTCCAGCAACTGAAAACACCTTGCTCTCTATGAATTCGACTGTCGCAACAGCTGTAAAAATGCCCATAAAGCATTCTAACTGCTCTGCCTTGAGTCTATGATTATCCTCGCACAAAAGAATACCTTCGCAAATCGAAATAGGAGTATTAGGCATCGTTACGATGTAGTTATACTCACTTCCTAAAAGCTTCTCATAAAAATCTGCATTACAGCCTGCTGCAATTGAAACTATGATCTTTCCCTTAAGCTCATTCTTTACTGGCTCAAGTACTTTTTCGACCATATTGGGCTTCACTGCAACCACAATCATATCTGCATTTTTTACTAATTCTTCGGCATTCTTGCAAGCCTTAATCTGTCTTGATTCTGTTTCCTTAAGTAGCTTATCCCAATTATTTGCACACGCAAATATATTAGATGTGCTTACTGCTTCTGCTTTGATAAGCCCATCACAGATTGCGCTACCCATGTTACCAAATCCTATAAACCCAACCTTTGTCTTGCTATCCATATTATTCCTCATCTACCTGAACAGTTCCGCTCTGAACTTTCCAACTATGTTCTTCTCTGCTCTTGATACCGTCATCTGCGATATTCCAAGGCTCTTAGCTATCTCTGACTGAGACTTGTTGTTTATGAATCGTTCGCGGAATATGAATTTATACTGATCATTGAAGGTATTTACGACCTTGTTAATTATTTCTGCCGTCTCTATTTGGTCGTATCCGTGTTCATTAAAACCGGTATACTTCTCTAAAAATGCATTTTCTCCATCCTCGCCAGCCTCATCAAAGGTCTTATCTAACGAGTAGGTTCCATAAGCATGCGAGCTTTCTATAGCCTCGATTATCTGTTCCTCTGTGTAACCAGTAAACTCAGCTATCTCTGCTACGGTAGGTGTTCTGTGCAGCTCGCTATTCAGTTTATCCTTTGCATCCTGTACCTTGGCTGCTATTTCCTTGAGCCTTCTCGGAACCTTAAGGCTCCACTGCTTATCACGGAAATACTTCTTTATTTCGCCAAGTATGGTAGGTGTTGCAAATGAGCTGAACTCAAATCCCTTTGCTGGATCAAATCTCTCAACCGCAGCTACCAAAGCAAGTGCTCCAATCTGATATAGATCGTCATATTCCACACCTTTGCTAAGATATTTGCGTATCAAAATATCAACCATGTAGAGATTTTTTTCTACGATTGCATTTCTTTTTTCAATTGTCGGGTTTTGCTTGTAATCTTCAAACAATTCCTGATCTATCATTTTTTCTTCACCATACTGATAAACTTATGATTATCTTCATCGCGTCCAAATTCAACTTCGTCCATTAGTGATTTGATCACGATTATACCAATATCACCGTCCTTAGGACAGTGTAAACAGGTCTTTTTGACCTTTGCTAGCGTGTGCTTTTCACACGCATCTACTACCTTAATCTCTAGGTATCCCTCATCCATCTTAAATGATATTTCGTACTGATCACTTAAGCCCTGCTCTCCATGACACGAAACATTCTTGCACGCTTCTGAAACAGCCATCTTTATGTCGTCTGTGTCTTCGAGATTAAATCCTGCCATTGCGGCAATTGAGCTTGTTGTGAGCCTTACCATAGTCATATATTCTGGTTTGCCGGGAATGATAATTCTTAAATTATCCATCTTCTCCTCCATGTAAAAGCCTGTATGCAGTTTACACCACATACAGGCTTATTATAGCTTATTGACTCAATAAAATCAAAGGTGAATATCTACTTTACTCGATATCCAAATTAAGCCTTATAGGCTAATCTGCTCCTCTGTTTCATTTGATGTGCTTGTAGAACTCTCTTCTACCTCATCCTCATCGTCGCGTATAGCCTTTGCTATTGCAACAATTTTGCTTCCCTCATCGACCTTCATGATCTTAACACCCTGGGTTGCACGTCCTAGGATAGAAACTTCGCTAGCTCTTATTCTGATAATTATTCCGTCTGAGTTAATCATCAAAATTTCGTCGCTTTCGTCAACAACCATAGCTCCGATAAGAGCACCAGTCTTGCTGAACTTAGCCTTGTCGTAGGTCAAAAGACCCTTTCCGCCACGAACCTGAATCTTATACTCCTCAACAGGTGTACGCTTACCAAATCCGTTTTCGGTTACAACCATTAGCTGCTGTTCTGGCTCAACTAGTTCCATAGAAACTACTTCATCATCCTTGTCTAGCTTTATAGCTCTTACACCGCTAGCAATTCTTCCCATAGGTCTAACGTCCTTTTCTGAGAAACTTATGCACTTACCCTTCTTGGTAACGATGATGATATTGTTGCTTCCTGTGGATTGTTTAATTGCGATGAGTTCATCCTCATCCTTTAGATTTATTGCAATTAAACCGGTTGTTCTCTTTGTATCAAACTCGTTAAGAGCAGTTTTCTTAATCAAACCGTTCTTAGTAATAGCAATCAGATACTTATCCTCTGAGAACTCCTTAACAGGAATAACTGCCGTAATTCTCTCCCTCTGAAGGAGATTTAGGAAGTTAATCGCAGGTGTTCCTCTCGCTGTTCTCGTAGCTTCTGGAATCTCGTAAGCCTTAATCTTATGAGCCTTTCCTGTGTTTGTAAAGAACATTAGATTATCGTGGGTTGAAGTCATTACAAGGTCCTTAACAAAGTCGTTATCACGTGTTGTAACGCCTGTAATTCCCTTTCCTCCACGCTTCTGAGCTTTATATGTATCAGCTGGAACTCTCTTGATATATCCGAGGTGAGTAAATGTAATTGTTACATTTTCCTCTTCAACAAGGTCTTCCTCATCGAATTCTCCCTCATCTCTGACAATCTGAGTATGTCTCTCATCGCCATACTTGTCTCTGATTTCTGTGAGCTCGTCCTTGATAACTCCCATCAAAAGAACTTCGTCTGCAAGAAGTGACTTATAATAAGCAATTTTCTTCATCAGCTCATTATACTCATTCTCAATCTTCTCGCGCTCTAGTCCTTGGAGTCTTGCAAGTCTCATGTCGAGAATTGCCTGCGCCTGGATATCTGAAAGACCGAAGTTTTCCATCAGATTTTCCTTAGCATTGCTGTATGACTCACGAATAGTTTTGATAACAGCATCGATATTATCTAGAGCAATTCTTAATCCTTCTAAGATGTGAGCTCTTGCCTCTGCCTTTGCTAGATCAAACTTTGTTCTTCTTGTAACTACTTCCTTCTGGAACTTTACATACTCCTCAAGGAATCTCTTAAGTGTTAGAACTTCAGGCTTTCCGTCTACAAGTGCAAGCATAATCATGCTAAAGCTATCCTGTAGCTGAGTGTGTTTATAGAATCTGTTTAGCGTAATCTGAGGATTTGCATCTCTCTTTAGCTCAACAACAATTCTAATACCTTCGCGGTTTGACTCGTCACGAATAGCTGAAACGCCTTCTACCTTCTTTTCCTTAACTAGGTCAGCCATCTTTTCGATAAGTCTAGCCTTGTTAACCATGTATGGAATCTCAGTTATTACAATCTGTGACTTTCCACGATCTGTCTCTTCGATTTCACAGCAAGATCTAACCTTAACCTTACCAGTACCAGTTCTGTAAGCTTCCTTCATTCCAGCTTTGCCGAGTATCTGAGCACCCGTTGGAAAATCCGGACCCTTTACAATTTTGATAAGTTCTTCTATATCGCAATCAGGCTCATCGATTACCTTAATTGTCGCATCGATTACCTCTTTTAGGTTGTGTGGAGGTATAGATGTTGCCATACCTACAGCTATACCATTTGATCCGTTAACAAGAAGGTTAGGGAATCTGCTTGGTATAACTACAGGTTCTTTTTCTTCGCCATCAAAGTTATCTCTAAAATCAACGGTTTCCTTATCGATATCTCTAAGCATTTCGAGAGCAAAAGGAGTCATCCTTGCTTCCGTGTAACGCATAGCAGCGGCCGAGTCACCGTCCACTGAACCGAAGTTTCCGTGACCATCTACAAGCATATATCTTGTAGAGAAGTCCTGTGCAAGTCTTACCATTGCATCGTAGATTGAGCTGTCACCGTGAGGGTGATATTTACCCATTACTTCTCCGACGATACGCGCAGACTTCTTATGTGGCTTATCAGGTGTTACACCTAGCTGTCCCATTCCGTATAGAATTCTTCTATGTACTGGCTTTAGACCATCTCGTACATCTGGAAGGGCTCTGCCTACAATAACACTCATCGCATAGTCAATATACGATTTTTTCATTTCCGAGTATATCTCGGTTTGTTCTAATCTTGTATCTTCTAAAAGATCTGACATTGTATACCCTCCCTTCTTAGATATCTATCTCTGCGTATTTAGCATTATCTTCTATAAATTTCTTACGAGGTGGAACCTTATCACCCATCAAAATAGTAAATATCTCATCTGCCTGGGATGCGTCATCCATCGTAATCTGTACAAGCGTACGGTTATTAAAGTCCATGGTAGTCTCCCAAAGCTGGTGGAAGTCCATCTCTCCAAGACCTTTATATCTCTGAATATCTACCTTAGTCTTCTTTGTTGAAAGCTCAGCAAGTAGCTTCTCCTGCTCAGGTTCTGAATATGTGTAGTAAACATCCTTACCCTGTTTACTCATGAATAGAGGTGGCTTAGCTGCATATACATAACCTCCTTCTATCAAAGGTGTCATATGACGGAAGAAGAATGTCAAAAGCAAAGTTCTGATATGTGCTCCGTCGACGTCGGCATCGGTCATTATAATTATCTTATGATATCTGAGTTTGCTAGCATCAAAATCATCACCTACACCACAACCAAAGGCTGTAATCATATTCTTAATTTCTTCTGAGTTTAGAATCTTATCAAGTCTTGCTTTTTCAACGTTTAGAATCTTACCTCTAAGTGGAAGAACAGCCTGTCTTGAACGATCACGTCCCTGCTTTGCTGAACCGCCCGCAGAGTCACCCTCGACGAGGAATATCTCTGAAAGTGCTGGATCCTTCTCTGAGCAGTCTGCAAGCTTACCTGGAAGTGAAGTACTATCTAAAGCATTCTTTCTTCTTGTAAGGTCTCTAGCTTTTCTCGCAGCCTCTCTTGCTCTTGAAGCTCTGATACATTTTTCTATGATTATCTTTGCTTCCTGTGGATGCTCCTCTAAGTAAGCTGTTAAATTATCATTTGTCGCAGTTTCTACAAAACCTCTAACATCACTGTTTCCAAGCTTTGCCTTAGTCTGTCCCTCAAACTGTGGCTGAGCAAGCTTTACAGAAACTATGGCTGTAATACCTTCACGAATATCCTCACCGCTTAAGGCAGGATCGCTATCCTTAAGAATCTTTGACTTCTTAGCATAATCGTTTATTGCTCTTGTCAAAGCAGACTTAAGCCCAGCCATGTGAGTTCCGCCGTCTGTAGTATTGATATTATTTGCATATGAAAGTATAAATTCGTTGTATCTATCAGTGTACTGAAGAGCAACTTCAACTTCCATGCTATTCTTATTCTCTACCTCAAAATATATTACATCCTTGTGAAGAACTTCTTTATTTTGGTTAATGTAGTGAACATATTCCTTAAGACCACCCTCGTAGTGGAAAATTTCCTTCTTCTTAGGTGTAACTCTCTCATCAGTTATGGAAATCTTAATTCCCTTATTTAGGAAAGCCATTTCTCTAAATCTGTGCTGAAGAGTATCGTAATCAAATTCTACAGTCTCGAAAATCTCAGCATCAGGCCAGAATGTTGTCTTAGATCCTGTTGACTTTGATTCTCCAATAACCTCAAGAGGAGTAACTGTCTTACCTCTCTTGTATTCTTGCCTATATATTTTTCCGTTTCTCTTAATCTCTACAACCATATCTGTAGAAAGAGCATTTACTACGGAAGCACCAACACCGTGAAGTCCTCCAGATACCTTGTATCCTCCACCGCCGAACTTACCTCCTGCGTGAAGAACTGTATGGATAACCTCAACCGCTGGAATTCCAAGCTTAGGATGATTATCAACTGGCATACCACGACCATCATCCTCAACCGTTAAAGATCCATCTTTATTGATACTTATCTTTATGTGTTTACAATATCCAGCCAATGCCTCGTCGACACTGTTATCAACAACTTCATATACTAGATGATGAAGACCTCTAGCACCGGTACTACCAATGTACATACCAGGCCTTTTTCTAACTGCTTCTAATCCTTCAAGTACTTGAATTTGCGCGGCGTCGTATTGAGTATTTACCTTTTCTTCTGTACTCATTTAATCCTCGCTTTCCTTCTACATTTTTTATCGAAACGATAGCATATATTATACAATAAAATCGTCTTTTTAACAAGTTTTTACTTTATTAAAAGAAAAATTATTACCATATATAAAAAAATCGCCCTAAGGCGATATTTTTAATCTATAAAATATATATCAGTTTAATATATATATTATATAAGAGTTCCATTTTCTATATAGAATATTTTCAGTTCATCAAACTTATCCTTTATATTTTTATCAAGTTCTGTTGTTGTTATGAATAATTGATTCTTTTTCATAGTATCTATGAGAAACTCCTGTCTATCAGCATCAAGCTCACTCATAACATCGTCTAATAGTAATATTGCATCCTCATCAGTTTTTTCTTTTATGAGGTTAAGCTCTGCTAGTTTTAGCGATAAAGCACAGGTCCTCTGCTGTCCCTGAGATCCAAAATTTCTCATATCTATATCATTTACAATAAATGAAATATCATCTCTATGAGGACCAACAGATGTATTTCTATTTCTTGAATCAGTTTTAAAGGAATTTTTTAGTTCTCTATATATAAAATCTTCCTGCTCAGGCAAACTTTCCTTTATTTCTACATTTGGCTCATATAAAATTTCTAATTTTTCCTTGCCTCCTGTTATACCAGAATGTATCTTAGCGCTGTATTCACTTAGCTTTTTTATAAATTCTTTTCTTAGGAAAATTACCTCAGCTCCATATTTTGCTAGCTGTATATCCCAAAGATCTATTATGGAAGGCTCTAAATTATCCTCTTTTAGATAGGTATTTCTCTGTAAAAGGGATTTTTTATAGTTAGATAAGCTATTATAGTACTTTGGTGATATTTGACTTAGCTCTCTATCTATAAACTTCCTTCTCTTTTCGGGCTCATCTTTTACTATCTTTAAATCTTCAGGTGAAAATATGACTATCAAAATATTTTTTAATAGCTGTGAAGTCTTAGTTACATTTTTTTTATCTTTTTTTATAAACTTTTCAGAGCTTTTTTCACCTTTTCTTTTAATTGAAATTTCAACAGTTGTATTGTTTAATTCCTTTTCAGCCCATACCTTTACTATGGCATTATTCTCATTAAATTTAACTAGGTCAAGATCTTTTGATGTACGAAAAGAACGACCTATTGCAGTTAAATAAACTGATTCTAATAGGTTCGTCTTTCCTTGAGCATTTTTTCCTAATATTAAATTAACATTTTTGCTGAATTCTAGCTCTAAATTTTTATAGTTTCTAAAATTCTGCAGCTCTATTTTTTCTATATGCATCTTACATATTTGATAGTCTTACTGGAAGAACAAGATACTCGTAGCTTTCACCTTCTACTGGAGTGATTAAGCATGGAGATATACTTGTATTAAACTTCATAACTATCTCTTCATCACTTATAACTTTAAGTATATCTATGATATATTTAGCATTAAATCCTATATCGAGGTCTTCACCAGTCTTTTCTGCTAGCAGATCCTCTTTTACATTTCCTTCCTCTGAACGTGAAGTTATTGTAATAACATTATCCTTTATGGATAGTTTGATAAGATTGTTCTTACCTTCCTTTGATAGAAGTGAAGCTCTCTCAACACACTCCATAAGCTCTGATTTTCTAAGCTTTACATTTATTGAAGCTGTCTTTGGGATAATATCCTGGTATTTTATAAACTCGCCAGCTATTAATCTCATGATAACCTTGATGTTATCTATCATCAAAACAGCGCTCTTATTATCAACTAATATCTTAATCTCTTCACTCTCTGAATTTAGGCTTGTTTCTGATACAATCTTGCTAATTTCATTCATAATTTTGGCAGAGATTATTATTCTGTGATCCTCTTTATTAACCATTTCTTCTGATGTAATAGCCATTCTGTATCCATCAATAGCTACCATTTTGATATTATCGTTAGATATTTCTAGAAGAATACCTGTAATCACACCCTTTGTTTGATCAATACTTGCCGCAAATGAAGTTTTTCTTATCATTTCAGCAAATTTTCCCTTATCAAAAGTTAATTCTTTTGCATCATCTTCTGTATTCTTTATGTTTGGAAACTCATCAGACGACATTCCTACTAGAGAAAACTCTGATGTTAGGCATTTAATAGTAATTTTTTCGTCTTCACAAGTAAATTCGATATCATTATTAGGAAGTTTTCTTACTATGTCACCAAATAGCTTTGCTGGAACTACAATAGAACCATCTTCTGAATTAGATACTTCCATCGATTTTTCTATAGTTATATCCATATCAGATGCTGTAAAAGTTGCTATGCCTGAATTTATATTGATATTAATACCTTTAAGTGTAGGTATTGTTGTTCTTGAGCTTATAGCTTTAGATACAATATTGAGAGTTCTTGTTAATTCTAATTGATTACATGTGAACTTCATAAAAACCTCCTAAAAATGCAATTTTATTATTAACTTATATATAATAATATTAGTAATAAGGTCTGTGGAAACAGTGGATAACTATGTTCAGCCTTGAAATTACTTAATTTTTTATCCTCAGTTATAGAAGTATAAGCCTGTGGATAATATGTGGATGAATGAGGATAAGTATTATATAACTTTCAATTCATCATTTAGCTTATCGATAACTTCTCTTAATTCTTTATTATCTTTTAAATCATCTTCTATTTTGTCGCAGCCGTGCTTAACAGTAGAGTAATGTTTGTCACCAAATAACTTTCCTATTTTAGGAAGAGATAAATCGGTGTGGATACGACATAAATACATAGCAATCTGTCTAGGATAAGCAAATTCACTCTTTCTACTATCAGATTCTAAGTCAGAAACCTTGATATTATAATACTTTGAAACAGTTGACTTAATCTTAGCAGGACTTATATTTCCACCTATTGATACAACATCTGTTAGACAAGATTTAGCAAGATTCATATCAATCTTCAAATTACCCATCTGAGCAAAAGCGTGAATTCTTGTAAATGCACCTTCTAATTCTCTGATGTTATCTTTGATTTTTTCGGAAATCATAGCTATTACTTGTTCAACATCATCATCTAACTCAACGTTGAAAAGTTCAGCTTTTTTCCTAAGTATTGCTACTCTAGTCTCATAATCTGGAGGTGCTATTTCTGCAATCATATTCCAACCAAAGCGTGATCTTAATCTTTCATCAAGTTTAACTAGCTTATTAGGTGGTTTATCTCCAGATAATATAATCTGCTTATTATCCTCATGTAATGAGTTAAATGTATGAAAGAATTCCTCTTGAATACCTTCTTTACCTTCTAAAAACTGAATATCATCGACTAGTAGAACATCAGCTTTTCTGTATTTTGATTTAAATTCGAAAGCCTTACCTTCCTGGAGAGCCTTGATAAAATCATTTGTAAAGGTCTCAGAAGAAACATAGAGAATTCTCATATTCTCATTATTTTCTAATAGGTATATTCCTATGGCATTAAGTAAATGTGTTTTACCTAATCCAGATTTACCATAGATAAATAGAGGATTATAGGCAGAAGACGGATTTTTTGCAACTGCCATACATGCTGAATAAGCATAGGTATTGCTATTTCCTACAACAAAATTATCAAAGGTAAATTTAGGATTAAAAATCTTCTCTTTACTTGAAT
>ERZ773028.127-NODE-127-length-66872-cov-5.175135_pt1 | contig 66872 bp, 108 predicted proteins | sample MGYA00511123_ERZ773028 | MGnify/ENA primary metagenome ERZ773028 (study PRJEB29015, sample SAMEA2738134) | human oral metagenome | biome: human oral; feature: human-associated habitat; material: saliva | place: China | collected 2206 ... | reverse complement strand
CGATATATACATATATAGACATACGTTTATACATATGTTATTTCATATTATTTCAAGCCATTATATATTGACCGCCTGCGTGTTCTCAATCGGTTCTCAACTAGATTATGGCACAAGAACAAATGTTCTGTTTAATACATTTAATTTATTCGATATAATAAATCGAAAGTTTTCATTCTTTAGTATTCTAAAGTATTCAATCTAATCGAAAAATCTTAATATAACATCATACAGTTTAATCGTATAAAATATGTCTATCGACTTAATCTATTGTATACAACTGTATTCTATACGATTTAAACGCACGACCACCGCCAGCATGCACCATAGCTTAAAGTTATGACCAACCATAGATAAAAACTATTGTACAAACATTGGTATGTGATGTATAATGAGTGTAACGAAAGATGATAAATGTCTTTCGTGGTCTTTGTAAATTTAATATAGGAGTGTAAAATGAAAGAATTTTTATCTTTATCAAAATTGGTTGATTATCTGAGTAACAATACCCAATTACTCGAAAAACCTTACTTGATTGAAATTGAGTACAGTCAAGAAAATTGGTATAAGGTGTATCCGCTTGACGAGCGTATTTATCAAACTACTACAATTACTGATTACTTTGACGGCGACAAACATTCTAGTTTGTTTGGTAGTACTAAAAGCGGTAGCGAGTACATGATAAATCTTAGTCAATATAATTGGAAAGTGGCAAAGGTTGTATTATACGATGAAAAGCCACTTAGATAATTAAAGAATGTTTACGGCGGTAGTGGAAAGCTACCGCCAAAAGGAGAAAAAATGCAATATTTTACAATCGAGCAAGAATTTAATTATATGGATTTAGTCGAGCATTTATTAGGGTATGCAGACACTAAAAGCAAAACTATTCTTGAACTATCTCAAGAATATCAGCTAGAAGAGGTAATACTTGATACACTCGATATGAACATAGGCGAGAATGTAGACCCTTACGAGTGTATCATCGACATTGAGGATAATCCGAAAGACTATATTAATGCTATGCTAGATAATGTAGATAAAGATTATAGGGAAGACTTAGCGGAGGAATTAGAACATTTAAAATAATCACAGAAAAGACGGTACTTATGTACCGTCTTTTTTTTATACCTATTTTTAGATCACATGCGAAAAACCCATGTTATTGACAATAGTTCTCAATAAAAAGTCTCTATATTTGCGTTATACGGTCGTTTTCACATGCTCCCCTTATGATTATACGTACGGAATACAAACGCTCATACAAGCGAAAATACGTAATTATATTATAAGTCGCATTATATGGATATTTTGCGGATTATCCACCTATAGACATATACACATGTTTTGTCTCCCATAGGTAGACATAGGCATATACCGCTGGGTAAACGAGAATTATTCTCATTTGGTTTAAACACGTGTTTTGCAGGTTAAGACAATGCAATTAAATTGTATACAATAGACTTACTGTTATATGCAAGTGTGTTCATATGTTAATCATAAGTAAAACGCATACATGCATATATGAGTATATAATCATATGTATAACTCATTGTATTAAATCCTATTGTATAAAATACAATTGTATATACATCACCTGCAAAAACCATATTAAAAACTTTAGATATCAAACAAGAATGATAATATTTGTCAATAACATATGGAATATTTTCGATATACAACGGTATCCACTACAGAAAAACAAATAACATTCTTATATACACATACAAAAGACCTATTGTGCATTCTCATTTAGCCGATGCCCCTAGAATTCATTTATTTAGCGTATACGGCGTTTTATGTCTTTTACATACAATCATAAGGGTAAATCTGTAGACCGCCCATATAGGGCAAATAAATAAGCGTTTTATTGAGAATGTTTCTCATTTTTATAGCATTTTTACATATTTTTTTACAAATGCTTGACAAATGATTTCTTTTGTGATATTTACATATATTCATTATATATACGTGTTTTTCTTGCCATAGCTTGGGGTTATGGTTGCCATAGTTAAAAACTATTAGATATAACACCATAAAGATGAGACAATAAGCATAACAAAGGTGGTTATATCCTTTATGGTCTTTGGTTACGGTTGCGAGGTATAAAATGGTATTGAAAGAAAATGAATGTAAACAATTATTTCAAAGCGGTGTTTATGCAATCAAACGGAATGCAAGAGATAAAGACACATGGAATAAAATTTTATTGTTGTCTCAATCACTAAAAGATATATTCTGTGATTTAGATTGTGAAAATGATAACATATTAAATTATATGTTTGACATTTTACATGTGTTCCTAAGACACTTTAAAAAGCGTTTGACACAAACGCAAGGTAATGCATTTAAAACGGCAGTTTTATGCCAAATAAAAGCCGTTGCACTTACACGATAGTTTTAACCATGCGGAGGGCAAACCAGGGAATTATCAGAAGTTTTAAACATATTAAACATAGGCGGAGCGTTAGTATTTGCTTATGTGGTTGTACGTATGATACAGCATGCGTATAATTCTTTAGTTTTAATCAAGAGGGCAAACAAATGAAGGCGTACAGCTTTAGCGAGTTAAACCGTAGCACTCAAATAGATATAATCTATGGTAAACTCTTAGACGTTCAGAAAATGGGTCTATTCAACGAATTAGCAGAATATATTATTGACTATCAAGTCAATCCATTCTATGAGCAAACAGACAGCGAATTATATGACATTAACGGAAATTGTGTAAAGGAGATTAAATAATATGAGAATTTACAATATGGAAAGTGCACGAGGTAATAAAATTGCTAGTCAATTCAAATTAATATACAATAATTTTGTGGCTTTTCAGTCTTATGAGACCCTTATTTCTGTATACGACTGTAAAAATGATACGATGTACACAGACAAAGAATTCTATTCTACTACTACAAGTAAATACAGAAATTTATTCAATAAAGAATATCAACCACTATCTATTATTAAAGTTGATAATGAAGAATTACACAGAATTATTGAAAGGGGTTAATTATGGAATTTTTAACATTATTAGAGTATGCACGACAATATAGAAATGAAATGAAAACGCTTGACGGACTAAAGGAATTTTTAGAACGTATTCAAGATTTTGACAAGTATGATATACAAGCGTTTGACATACTAACAAATGATTTAAACATAAATGAAAGTAGCGAAAAAATCAAAGACGGTGACTATAGATATTATGATGACATATATGAATATGTAGATGAGTATTTTTCTAATAGCGGAATTCATAATATTCCTTATTGGGTGTCTATCGATTATGATACTACATTTAGAAATATATGTTGTGAATCTCAAATAGCATACACAGATAAAGACAGCCCATTTATCGAATATTATTAAAATCGAGGTATAAAAATAAATGATTCTACCTAAAGTAAAAACGCTCTATGATATCTACAAATATTATAAAAATGATTTTGTTATTATTGCTTATGATGATACTATATGTAGTAAGATATATGATTTTATGATAGGAGATTTTGCAATTAGAGTATACTTGCGGAACATTACATATTTCTTACGGTGAAAATAAACCGACGTGGCTATAAGAGAGGTGATATAATTTGTCATTAGTTATCTTAAGTTTAATTGTTGTCTTCATGCAATGGACGAAAAAACAAGGATTATAATAGTAGTATAAAAACCACGGTTAAGCCGTTGTATTTAACCGTGGTACATGGAGTTTTATTATGGAACAATATAGAATAGTCGAATTATTTAACGCCAATAGTGAAATATATTGGAATATTAATAAATTTGTAGAGTCTCAAGGATTCTCAAACGTAGTGGAATATTGTGCGGAGATACTTAGTAAAGTGGGTTCAGTTGATTGGTGTACAGCTACCGTAAAAGAAGACATGTACAACCAATCTAACAGAGACCTTGAACTTATCTATGAGGATACAATAGAACGACTAGAACGGAACTATAAACTTTGTTATATTCCTTGTAATGGAACATTACAAGATATTTCTACCCTTGACCATATTCCGTGGTGCGATGTCATTAAGCTAGAAATTAAAGACAAAACATTAGAAATTACAACCGCATACCATGGCGGACGAAGTACGTATGTAGTATATTGTATGGACTCAAATAGTCCTACGGTTGAAGAGTTCTATAATGAAAAACAAGAAAATAACTATAATTATGAACATGGTGCAACTTTAGACAACGACAAGGACATACAAGAATATATAAATACTTATTGTTTATCTATGTATGATTTATTTTACGAGGGGAAAATTTAAAAATGACTCAATATATTGAAATGATAGTATCATACAATGACTATCATAAAACTGAATACCGCCGTAAATTCTATGTACAACCACGGCGAGTACTAGAGGGCGGTAATTATGAGCCGTGCCATACGGAATACAACTCTAAATATTCCGATGAATACGACTTTTACCACGCAATTGAAGAAAACGGCGGTTATAATTATATAGCCGTTCCTAAGCCTTATTATAGAATTATAACGCCTTATGCGGTGATTGAAGTTAATTGCAATGATTATTTCAAGGTCTTTCAATCTGTTAATCACTTACAGTATGAAGAGTTGATGGCGGAGGAATTGCAAGAAGGTAATTATATCGAGGTGAAAGAATATGATCCACCGCAAGAAATTTCATATATTGAGACCTATTAAATAGAGCCGACGGAGTATACAATTGTATACTCCGTTTTGTTTTATTCCGTTGTTTTATTCATATATCACCCCATGCAGCACATTCTCAATTAGACAACCTAAATGATAATACCAGCATAAAAACATATGTATTGAGAATACTTATCAATAAAACATTCGTTTAAATCTCTTGTATGGTGTCTCTAAAGACTTCCGCTTATGATTATATGTAAAACATCTCAAAACGCATACAAGCGAAAATACGCATTTTTAAAGCATATAAATTCTAATGAATCTATAACGGATATATCCACGGTGTACATATGAATTCTTTTGTTTGTCTGTGGTAGACATGGGCAAAAATCATTGGTTTTTGATAATCGTTTTCAATATATGTGTTCCGCAGGTTGCCATAGATTTAAACTATGGTGATACCGCTTGATATAACCTATATGTATTACCGCATATGCTTGCAACATGAGATAATAAGACCATAGAAAGGGGCAACGGTGTTTATGTTGCTATTGGTGAAATCATGAGAAAACAACAAATTAATAAGATATATAAACAATACTCAAAGGATTATCTTGTCAATATGGTATATCGCTTAGGGCATGACTATGATTATACATGTGAATTGTTGGAATATAGTCCATGTGAACGATACACAGACTACGCCACTAATCATGCTCATGACGTGGCAAACGCTAACAACAATATAGAGGAATTATGGGAATGTTCAAAAGAATATTTATATAGAGATATGATTGATTTAATTAATGGCCTTAACAATTTAGTAGACGATTGGGAAGAGTAGGATTAGGGCGGTCTAGTATTCTATCTGAAAGAGAATAATAACAGTTGCAAACTGTTGACGGTATACAATTATGTATACCGTCTTTTTATGTCTTAAAACAATAGAAATAAAACAATCGTTTTTACAATCGCATTTACATATGCTGTATACTATTAAGAAAACATAAGTACTCTATTGTTTTAAAGCCATAAGGATATTATTGTATTTTCTATTATGTATAATCAATAGATGTAGTGTTATGTGGTTACATTGGTTTATACGTTGGTTTTGCATTGGTATGTGGCTATGGTTTGCGTCTTAAGTACTAGAGAGTTTGTGAGTCTTATTGATGACGACACCTAAGAAATACCCCACTATGGGACTGCTAATGTCCCACCATATGACCCCACCAATTGCTATTACTATAGGGCAACAATCGTATAACTTAGGTGCATACATAAGTATCTACATATACCAATATATTCATATGTAATCAACAATGATTATACAATCGTTTTTGCCTATGCATATACTATAGACCACATATAGTCCATACTAATTGATAACATAAGTGAGAGCAAATGTAATATTATGGGTATTCTATTACGTTGATTCATTGGAAGGCGTTGGCTTGCCCTAGTGTTGTGTACATATGTATAACTGCTCATGTGTTCCCATAAGACACCCCATAATACATCGAAAATTTTCAATATCCAAAAGGGATAACCATTCTCTGCTGGGGGCGGTTATATTACACCAAACTCTCGCTGCATACTACAGATTAAAGCATATGTCCATACACCAGTCTACTACAATGGTATATACTATGGGTTTCTACACGACACATACAAACATAAGTATATACTGTGGTTTACAACATAAGAACCACAACACATATGTATAATGTAATTGCAAATACTATGGAGAATACAATCGTTTAATACGATTAATATCATATAAAAAACATATAGAGAAAACTATGGATTATCCAATCGAGGTATGCTATGGTAAAAACAATCGCTTAAAAATTTTGTAGAAAATTTTATGAATTCATATAAAAATACTTATTTATTCTATATAGAAAACCATAGTATAGTGCTATAGAGAATACAATCGCTTGATTATATATAGATGTAATCATAAGATGGTGATATGTTTAAAACATATGACTAGATGTTTGTCCTTATAGTATTGTGAAATACATTACAACATAGTTAATCACCATTATAGAATGGTGATTGTTGTTTCTTAGTCAGAATAATATGCTTGCACCGCCCTAGTGATAAAATACCAGTTGTACGTCATACTAATGTACTGTCTACTAGTGGTGCGTACATATGTTCGGCATACTATAGAAATGACATAAGTTCCTCTATAGATGCGTTTCATGGGTTGACGACAAAATGATAAAAACCCCTGCAATTAACATATGTAATTAATAATGGTTATTCATATGTGAAGATAAACAGGGGTATAAATCTGTGGTAGATTTTCTTATGACCTGGTGATAATTTTTAAAACTTCATCAAAATTTCATAATCGCTATAAACGCAGTAGCCGTATGGGCTCATCGGTCTTTATACCTAACGGAGAATCATTATTACTTCCGATAATTGAAAAAATAGTGTTACAAAATTTCAATGTTTGACACTATAAGTAGAAGACTAAAGTTTTTAAGTCTATAGGTTTTAAATCGATGGATTTATAATCAGGTGTTTAGGCTAATAGTCTAAAACAGTTTGTCTAAAGCATTGTGCTCCAAACTTTAGATACTGACTAAGTAACACTCCGTAGGAGTATTGCGAAGCAATCTAAAGAAGCATGCTCTTTAGAATACATAAGTATAAAACCTATAGGATTCCTTGACAGGAATAAACACTCCGTGTTTGCTCTATAGTCAGATTATGATTACAGCCTAAAGCAGTAGACTCAAAACCTAAGCAAAAGCATGAGCCACATGCATTAGACCAAACATATCAAACATAAGAATACACAAAAGGGGTATACATAAGTATATACCATAAGATATAAACTCATGTATGCCCCTTTATAAGACTTATATTAATACTCTGGAAATTCTCTAATGAATTTCTGACCCAAGTATAAGAACGTAAAGACGATAACCCATGCGAACAATGAGTATTCTACTTGGGTTGTACCAGTAAAGATGTTATCAAGTACTGCTCCACCAAATGCAATAGCTACAACAATATAGATAATACCGACAGTACGTGGAGATGTAAACCACCCCAAAACAAGTGCGATAGCCAGGGAAATACCTGTGATTAAACCCCATAATAAAACTAATGCAATCATAAGTAACCTCCTATAAGGACATGATAGAATAAACTTTAGTATTTAATTCCTCGGTTGTAATGCCAATGTAACGCATTGTGATGGCTTCTGAGGAATGATTAAAGACTTGCATAAGATATGCAATTGGAACACCTTTGCGATATGCATGATACCCAAATGTTTTTCTCATGGAGTGTGTACCAATGTTATCAAGTCCACACTTAATGGATGCTGCTTTGATTTTTCTCCATGCTTGCACAGTGGTAATATGACCATAACCAGAACGGCTTGGAAACAACCAATGCTTACATTTGGATGCGTATTCGCACAATATATTATATACCGACTTAGACAATGTAAATCGTTTAAATTTACCTGTCTTTTGTTCATATAACTCCATCTCAGGCTTTACATCTTCTACTGTTAGACCGACTAAATCGCTGATGCGGAGACCAGAGTTGATACCAAGGGTGAATAACATGCGGTCTCTCTCATTACCGAGAGCTGTACGCATTTCATTAACCTTTGACAAGTCCCTGATTGGTTCTGTTGTATTAGCCATAATATATTTCCTCCTGTATCATACTTCTGTTGTTAACTATATGATACACTAGGGTCTTGTTTTTGTCAACACTTATTTTAAAATATTTCAGGAGATATACATATATGCAAGAAGTCGCATTAAAACGTAAAAAGGGATATGAGAATCGCATTGATTTCTTTGGACTTGGCGATGATGTTACCGAAGCAAGAAACGCAGGGAAATCATATATGTTGATTGCACGAGAGCTTAATAAGAAACATAAAAAAGAACTACAGTCAATCTTGATTACTCCGAAAATGGTTGGCGATTGGTGTCGTACTAATTTAATACAAGAGCAGTCACCAACGCAAGAAACAGAGGTTATTAATACATACAATGAACAAAAAGGTCTCCTTGAGTTGGTTGAGACACAACTTGAGATGATTCAATTGTTTATCGATGATTTACAATGTCAAGACATCCAAGGCTCTGTACCGTCTGACCTTTTGTATGACCGTATGAAGAATCTTATGTTAGACCAAGAGAAATACATTGGGCGGAAACAGTCTATTCTCAAAGACATGCAAAATATCGCAGAAAAGATATACACTTTCCAAGCAATGAACGCTATTATACTAGAAATCATGCGTATGGTCGAACAAGAAGACCCTGTTTTAGCCGAAAAAATCAAGAATAATATGAAAGAAAACAAGATTTTATTGGCGAATTATGCTAAAATTCAACAAAATTCATAAAAATTCTGTTAAAAAGTGTTACAAAATCAAAATGTTTTATACTATATATAGAGAGCAATTTCTACAGGAGGTGTGTTCATGGCTGAAAACATTTTAGACTCGCTCTTAGGTGCATCCATGGCGAACACAGAGTCCACTGGTAACACACCTACTGACAAAGATATTAGTGCTACTAATTTAGAACATTTTGCAAAGACATATTTCCCTCATATCTTTTCAACACCGTTTTGTGAGTTTCATCACTCAATGTTTAAAGATGCGGAGAATATGATTTTACATTTTGACAATCTACACAATAAATTCGTTCGAGCTGCACCACGAGGTCACGGCAAAAGTCGTATCATCTCGGTTGTGTTTCCGATTTGGTTGATTGTGTATGGATACCGCAAGAACATACTGATTATATCAGATACCTTTGAACAAGCCAAAGAATTCATTCAGACGATAAAAGATGAGCTAGAAGATAATGAACGTCTGAAAAAGGACTTTGGTCTTTTAAAGGGTGATAAAACTTGGGCGTCCGACAAGATTGTAACAAAGAATAAAATACAAGTATTTGCAAAGTCAAGCGGACAGTCGCTCCGTGGCTCAAGTTACAATAATATTCGACCAGAAGTTGTAATATTAGATGACCTTGAGAATGACGAAGCGGTTGAAACTGAAAATCAACGCAAGAAATTATATGATTGGTTTATGAAGGTATTAATGCCAATTGGTAACCCAAGAACCGTATTCTTGTATGTTGGTTCTGTTCTTCATTACGAAGCATTGTTATATAAAGTATTAACGGAACCGAAGTTTAATAACTGGAACCGTGCTATTTATAAAGCTGTATATTCCTTTTCAGAAAACCCAAGATGGGCGGTATGGGAAGAAATATTCAACGACTTATCTGACCCTAATGCTGCACAAAACGCAGCCGATTATTTTAACGACCATCGAGATGAAATGATGGAAGGCGTTGAGATAATGTGGGAGGGCAGAAACTTTGGCTTGTTTGAATCCCTCGATTGTTCATACGAAGAAAAGATGAGGTTGTCTCGTGATAACTGGTATCAAGAACTCATGATTTTACGTATGCAAGATGACGAGGCTTTTAACTCGGAGTATCAAAACAATCCAATGACCGAAGAGAGTCGTATTATTAAAGACTCATGGATTAAATCTAATTATTATGACGACACGCAACTACCTAAGATGAAACAAATTTATGCGGCCGTCGATGTATCCATGGGTAAATCACGTACGTCTGACTACTCGGCAATACTTGTGGTTGGTCGTGGCGTAGATAACTATTTTTATGTTCTCGAAGCAGATGTCGAAAGACGTTCGCCAGACATAATTATTAATGATATTCTATTATACCTTGATAAATACAATGGAAAACTTGACGGTTTTATCGTTGAAGAAAACGTATTCCAAGAGTTTTTCTCTAAGACATTACAACAGACTGCACTGGATATGGGTCTGTATGTAAACTGGGTGTCTGTTCGGTCTACTGCGAGCGACAACAAAGGAACTCGTATACGCTCGCTTGCTCCGAAGATTAAACAAGGGTATATTAAATTTAATAAAAATCATCGTGTACTTGAAAGCCAACTAAAGAACTTTCCGAAAGACCATGACGATGCACCTGACTGTTTGGAACGATGCATTTCAAAATTCATGGAAAACTCTTCGACAATCAACGTTGGTGCAATGGGTACACTTAGGAAGAAACGTATGGACACATTATCATTCATGAAAGGTTGGAAACGATGAGTTTGAAGCAAAAGATATTAGCATGGATGAGTGCCCTCGTTACACGAGATACGGTTGCAAACATAAGTCAGACATGGTTTGGACGTTGGGGTCGCACCTCTCGTAGAAACACAGAGATGAAACTGAGTGTGGAAGCTCTACGGAATATGGCGAGGACACCGATTGCTCGGTCAGCCATCAATCAGATTAGAGAGGGCGTTCTCGCACTCCCATGGGAGGTTGTATCAGTCGATGGTAATGAGAATAAAAAAGCTATTCGACTTGTCAAAAACATTATCAACCAACCTAACCCAGTCGATGACTACTATGACTTTATGGGTAAATTATTCGAAGATTTAATCGTTTTAGACATTGCATTTTTCGAACAAAAGGTTGTTAAACGAGATAGACCTTTGTACTTGTTCCCTATTGATGCTCAAACGATTGAAGTTGCAACGAACTGGACAGGTGATTTAAACCAGCCACGATACTTGCAAAAAGTCAATGGCTTACAAGAGTGGTATAAATGTGACAAAATTGCAATGTTACAACGAACGAAGTTGACTTATGATGAATTCGGTTATTCACCATTAGAACAAGCATATCGACACATTATGTACTTACAAGAGGTACAAGCATATGCAAACGATATATCTTCTAATGCCATGCCGAAGTATTTAATCAACCTTGGCGATAAAGCATCTCAAGAAGAAATCGAAAAAGTTCGAGTTTATATTGAAAACGAAATCCAAGGTCAATCTGCTGTTGCAATCGTTGGTACGACAGCATTAGATGCCAAACAAGTATCTCCAATTGGTGACGAGTCAGCATCATTAAATTGGCAAAAGCTGTTGTTGCAAATTATTGCTACATGCTTTAATATTCCGCCAGAACGGCTTGGGGTTGCTATCTCAAATGACCGTTCGACATCATCTGAAAAAGATAACGAGATGTTGGAATACACAATTAAGCCATGGGCGAAGATATTCGAACGTGCTTTTAATAAGTATGTAATCGATAGACTTGGCTATAGTGGTAAAATTGAGTTCCGTTTTGTGTTTACACCAACTAAGGCACAACAAGCGGATGCTGTAGAACGTGTTCGTAAGTTGGTTGACGGAAACATTATTACAATTAACGAAGCAAGACAAGAACTCAATGGTGTTCTTGGGATTGGTCTTTCCGATATTCCATCAGGAGATAAACTCTTGAATGAATATAATACATCTCTAAGTGGTAATGAAGACACCACCCCTTCAACCACAACAGAGAAATCTACGGAGAAAGGAGAGAAAACGGATGAATAAGCATAAAGTTTCCTTACAAGCTAGTGCAATTAGCGTTGTTTTAGATAATTCACATCCCAATGCAATGCGATTTACTGGCACATGTATGTTCTTGAATACTCCATCTGACTATACACCTGGTGGTATCAATAAACCTGTGTTATTGACATCGGAAGAAGCAGAAAAAAGTGCATCAACAATGAACCTTATGGGTATTAACTGTGATTATGAATCATGGATGTTCCCTGATGAAGTGATGATGGCTCACGACCGTCGCAATAAGATTGGTGTTGTTGAAAAATGCTGGGTTGATGGCGATGAGTTGAAATTCACAGGCATCATGTATAAGAACGATTTCCCAGATATTGCCGAATTCATTAAGAAAACAGTAGACTCCCTTGGGTTCTCCGTGGAAGCAATGTTCAATATTAATGAACATGACGACTACATTGAAGCAAAAGACGTTGAATTTACTGGGGTTGCAATGCTATTTAAAGATGCAGCCGCATATCAAAATACGTATATCGCAGAAATTGCCGCTAAGGCGAAAGGAAAACAACTAATGGAAAAACAAGAAATTCAAAACCTTATTGAAGAAACAATCAAGGCTCAATTAGAAGCTAATGCTAAGGCTGAACAAGAAAAAGCGGAAGCACAAGAATTAGCAAATGCAAAAGCAGAAGTTGAACGCTTGACTGCTGAATGTTCCGCAAAAGACGAAGCAATTGCTGAAAAAGATGCAAAAATCGCAGAACTTGAAAAAGCGGTTGAAACTAAAGATGCTGAAATCGAAGCAAATAAAACAGAAGAAACTGTAACTTCTGATGTTAAAGGCTTAGAAACAAAAGCAAAAATGGACGCAGGCAAGAAAAAAGAAACACCTAAATCTTTTGCTGATGTTGTTCGTAACGCAATGAAATAATCGACAGACATCTTTTATTAATCATTTACAAATTACAGGAGACATAAACTAATGGCAGTAACAAAAACAGCTTTTATGAGTGCAGCCGCTGTTGCGGACTATAATCAATCTCACTACTTGGAATTACCAAAGTTCCAATCTGAAATTCTTGACTTGTTAAATCGTCAAGTGACAATTCGTGACCGTATCAAATCCGTAATGGCAACAGGTCATCCATCTCGTTACTTCGAACAAACAAAACTTGCTCACAACGCTAAGTTCGTAAACGCACGTACAGGCGACTCTGGTAAGTTCGGTGGTGTAACTGATGAAGATTACGGTCGTGTAGAACGTGCGTTGTTCATCAAAGCGATTACAAGCGGTATTAAATACTCCTTGTTTGACCAAGATGTTGTAAAACAACAAGGCGATGCATTGGCTGAACAACTTTTGAACAAAGATATGGCAGATATGCTTGTTGATGTATACAAAACTTCCAACAAAGCAATTTGGACTGGTGCAGCAACTAAAGTTGATGACTCTACATCTCTTGAATACTGCGGTTTGGCTACACAAATTACTGATGCAGTATCTGTGGCTAATCCTTACAGCTTTGCAACAGGCACAGGCGAATTCGTAACTGATGCAATCCGCACTAAAATGGCTCAAAACTTGGCTAATACTGATTTCATCGGTCGTCCAACTGCAATCTATGCAAACCCAATGACTATTGACTACATCAGCCGTTCTGAATTGAAACGCCCTGGTGTTGCATTGAACCAAGATGCACAACAAGTTGATTTGGGTAATGGCTTTATTGTAAATACAATCCGTACACAAGCAGGTTTCTTACCATTGATTCCTGATAACTATATCCCATTCGATGCTGGTACTAAGAAACATACATTATATGTTGTAAACGAAGACCTAATCGAACGTCATTGGATTGGTGATTCCGAAGCTCGTGTTTATAAAATGGGTCTTAACCAAGGCTTATTGGACGAATACGTTGCAGTATTGTTCGATGCTGTTGTTGCTAAGGGTACTTCTGCTGGTGCTCACTTCAAAGTTGAATTCACAGAAGCATAATTCAAACGATTAATCACAGGGGTGTCTTATGACACCCCATTGTCTTAACCGAATGGAGAAACACATGTTAGTAACTTTAAAGAACACGGATGCGAAACGCATTTATCTCTGTGGTCGAATCATTGATTCTGAAAACGGTCGTTTTGAAGTCACAGAAGAAGAATATGCGTTAAACGAATCCATTTTAGAGCCTGTTGATAAAAAAGCAGGTAAAGTGGTAAAACCACTTGAAAAAACCGAAGATGTAATAGACGAAAAACCGTCCAAATAGGAGTAAATCATGTCGATGTATTTAGAACCATTTGAGATAGAAGAATATGGTACAATAATCCCATTTGATGAAGCTCATGTTAAATTCGCATCGACAATGATTGATGCTTACATTGGAACAAACAATGGGAAATCCAAATTTACATCTAACACGACAACCGAAGTAATCAAGCCAACACGCAAAGGATTGTTGATACTAAAGAATGACCCTGTGATAGACATTGTTTCTATACAAGGGGTAACAACAAGAGACGCACATGAAGACGGAGTTGAGATTGAACCATATTTATATGACTTTGATGGCAGTAAATATGTGTATTTATCAAACAATTCCGCCAATATGACATACTCTAAGATATTCTTACGAAACGCAAGATATTACAAAGTCACATACAAATACGGATTCGATGAAATCCCAGAAGAAGTCAAAACGGCGTGTGCGATGCTTGCAATGAATATCTCTCAAGTATCAACATTTACTGCATTAGATTCTATGACTACTTTGGATGCTAGATTTTCCCTTGCTGACCCTAATCTGTTTACTAATGAGATTAAGTCTCTACTGTCTCGCTATCGATTCTAAACGGAGGTATGTATGAATCCAAAATATACACCAAAGTTTGATTGTACACGTATGTTCGCATCGTGGCGTGAGATAATAACCTGTATAGGCAAGAAACCAGAATATGTACTATTTACTCGTATCGGTCGTGGTACAAAGCGTTTTCTTGTGAATAACGTCAGATGGGGAAGTCTAATGTCAGATTCTTCGCTAGAAAGTGGAGACATCTGTCAGCGGTCAAACGGAGATACGCTGTTTTTGGTCGCTAAAACAAACTCATTCAACGGTGATAAGGGTGAGTTTTATACAACAAACACTACAGTAAATCTTTATAAAGTTTCAAATCAATTAGATGAATACGGCAATACAGCTGGAACATCCGTTGAGAAGACTGCGGAGAATATCAAATGTGTATACGAAGATGTATCCGCAAAAATGCATTTGTTTGACTATGGTTTGCTACCAACTACAACCAAGCGTTTTATCCTGCCGAAAGATACTAAAGTGGCACTACTTGATAGAATCGAAAGTAATGGACAGTTGTTACAAATTGATGTAATAAACAAGTTCGACTTCGCTCCATTCTTGTATGTGCAATGCTCACCAGATGAGCGTGGATAGCCATGGAAACTATACAAGATGTTGTCTCGAAGGTTGTTAAAGACCATTTAGATGTTCTTATGGAGCGTATCCGACAGCAATGGAACGCTACTGACAAGGGTATCTATACTAGGCACGAGGTAATCTTACGTAGATATACACCAAGTAAAAACATGGTTAGACTTGGGTTAGACTTTCAGGGTCTTGGTGCATTTATCCTTGAGTATGGCTCTGGTTCACTTATGGTGACTAATACGAGTGCAGAAATTGGTGAGATGGGCAACCCTGCTTTACCTGAGTACATTGGCTCGACTTGGTATAATGATGCCAGAGCGGCAAACGGCAATGCAATCATGGGTCGTAAAAAAGGTGATATTCTACATTCGCCAACCGAGGGTGTTGAAGATACAAAATCCTCTGGTAAGCTATATGGAAAAAATCTTGAGCAACCCATTAAAAACTCAAAGCTAAAGCCATTAGAACTCCAAGAGCCATTACATATTGTAGAGACCGAGGTGTTCTATTGGTGTATAGAGCTTGAGGAAGCAATTAATGATGCTGTTTCTGATTGGCTAGATGACCAAATATCGAGCTGTTTTAAAGGAGCAAACGCATGAAGTATACGGTGCAACTATTGGACGAACTATGGGATGTATTCCGCAAGGATGAAACCATGGCACGTCTTCTCAAGGTATCAGACCCTAATAATCTCGCTGAGTGGAACACAAAGATGAGACGTGGGTTGGCTGGTGCTGAACTAGTTGACGAGAAACAAGAGATTTACTTTGTTATGTCATTTATACCATCTGTTGGAGAAACCAAAAATTGGATGGTAAATAAGAATTTACTTGAGTTTCGTATCATTGGACGAAGCAATAATCGTAAACTCGTGAATGACTTATATATTCACTTAAATAAACTTTTAAAAGAACATTATGAAGATATGTCAGTATATGCAGAAGGTTCATTCTCTACTGGTACTGCTGGCTTAATCGGATATATGTTCCGTGTTCGACCATTTACTTGGTCTTAATTACATCTTATTACAGGAGAAATACTTAATGGCTACACAAACAGGCAAAAACTTTGTATTGAATGGTGTTGGTGAAGCATGGGCAAAACGTATCGTAAACGGTAAAGTTGAAGCCTATAAACTTGGCACTCTTCAAACAATGAAACTATCTTTCAGTTCTTCTGATGAAAAAGTGTATGGTTCTGATGCACTTCCACCAATCTATATCTTGAATAAAGAATCTTCTGTTTCTGCATCTTTTACAGAAGCACGATTCAACCTTGATTACTTGGGTGTAACATCTGGTGCTGAAATTGACAACAAAGGTACTTTAATCTTTAGCGTTGAACCTACGTTGATTGCTACTGGTACTGCTTTCCAAGTTCCTGATGTAACCAATGTTATTCCAGAGGACACAATTGTTGTTCTTGCAGATGATGTACAGATGGAAAATAACCGAGAAACTTTGGTTTATGTCAAAACATCTCCATCCGCAGGTCAATTCACAATTGATGCAAGCGGTCAAATCACTTTGGGTGCATCTGTAACCAACAAATACATTGAAGTCTCTGGTTTGCGTACTGACACAACTTCTCGCCGTGCAACAATGAAAGCAACAAGTGTGCCACAATTCGTTGAGATTCGTCACGTTTCTAACCCTGTTGATATGGGCGATGGCAAAAAAGTTGTTCTTCATACTCATATCTTCCGTGCTCGTGCTACTGGTAAAATGGATATCGACCATGAACGTCAAAAAGCATCTGCACCTATGCTTGAGTTTGAAGTAATGTATGACACAACTCGTACAGACGGTAAAATCTTAGAGATTACTCAAGAAATTAAATAATGAATGTGGGGCATCTTTGGATGCCCCTTATTTTTTTTATATATGGAGATTTAACATGGCAGACACATTAATTCCAAAAAGTAAGTATGTTCAGCTTGGGGGCAAAGAATATCAAATTTATCCGATGATTTTGGGTGATTATGCAAAAGTGGAACGATTGTTGTCAAAGATTAACGACCAATACTTATATTTGAATTTACCAACACCAATCACAAAAGATGATGGTTCATTCGAGCTTGATAAGAATGGTAAGGTGAAATATGACTATGTGGCGTTCAATGCCATGTGTGAGTTATTTGAGTTAGCACTACACATTCCACGCAAAGAAGTAATGAACGTGGTTGACCTTGAGAGTGGTATCGAAATCTTAAATGAATACATGTGTATCTCAGGTTTAAAAAAAAAGATACTACAGGGGATTCAACAGATAGCGGACTCGACAATGTAATCGCATCTCTTGTACAACACACCAGCGAAACCAAAGCAAGTCTAATGCAGTATACCCTGCCAGAACTAGAGGGCTTGTCTAATGCATTAAACGAAAATAATAAAATGGATGATTCTAGTGAAGAATCTTTTGTTGATTCTAATTCTGTAACTGGTGCTGATGCCATTAAAGGTCTTTTGAGTTCAGGTTATGCAAAGTAAATGGAGAAAATAAATGGCTGATAAAAAGTTTGGATATGACATAAAGGTCAATTATAATAATATCCACGATGATACCCAAAAGGTAATCAAAGGGTTACAAGAACTAGATAAGGCTATTGGACGTCTTAAAAATGTCAAAGACATTTCCATTAGCGTTAAAGCTGGTGGAGACCAATTTAAGAAATTAACTGAGTATGCTGCACAGCTTGATAGAAGCCTTAAAACCGCATCAGCGAGTGGCACAAACCTTAGTCAATCTTTGGGTCAAGTAACCTCGCAGTTTAAAAACGTGCGTGATATGACAAGAGGTGTCTCCAAAGAAGTTACCGATGCATCACGAAATATCGAAAAACTAGGGCAGTCATTACAGCGGTCTGTCTCTAATGCTAAAGAACAATCGTTATCAGGTCAGATTGCAAACTTAAAGAAACAAGCTGAAGCCAACTACAGACAAAACTTTGATTCTAACCCTATGGTGTACGCACGACAAGCACGAGCTTTGAATGCGGAATTACAAAAGCTATATCAAGCACAACACATTGTAAATCAAGCTACAAAAGAAAACATTGGTACATTAAAACAATGGGGTATCGACACAGAAAACGTAGGTCATCGTCTTGGGTATCTTGCCACAAGAATGGTTGCATCGTTTGCTTTGGATAAGGTCACTCATAGTTTTGCTCAAGTCATGGATGTTGAGAAAGATATGGCTGGTTTTGCTCAAGTTATGAAACATGGCACAGGTGCTACCAATGCATTTGCCAAAAGCCTACTTGAAGTTGACCCATCCAATATGAAAAATACACTGCAACTTGGTGGTGCAGAAGCAGAACATTTTAAGACCGAACTAATTGACATGCAAAACCAATTACAAGGACTTGCCATTAAATATGGTACAACAAGTAATGAAATGATTGAGTCTGCTAAGTTGTGGGGTCGTGCATACAAAGACAATAATACTGTATTGGCGTTGACTGATGCAGCCACTAAATTGGCTGTCGCCGATGCATTTGATATTGTATCTGCCAATAAAGCACTTGAGTCTTCAATCATGCAATGGGGATTCCAAATCAATAATACTAATGATGCCATGAGTGTTTCAAACCGTATTATTGACTCATGGACTGCTTTGGCTCATAACTACACGGTGTCTGCTCAAACATTATCTGAAGCCAATAAACGTATGGCTCAATCCGCCGCAGAAGTTGGTGTTGGATTCCATACGGCTCAAGCTCTTATTGCTGTTATGGCTCGTAAAACACAAGCAGACGGTGGTGAAATCGGTAATGCTTTAAAGTCCATCTTTGGTTCTATCCATTCCAAAAAAGGTATTCAAGCATTACAAGACTTTGGTGTTGAAGTCTATAAAATCGGAGAAGATGGTACTAAGTCGTTCCGTAAAGTAGATGATGTTCTTTTAGACCTAATGATTAATGCAGAAGGTTCTAAGAAGTCTATGGAAGGTCTACTAAAAGCAATCTCTGGTGGTAAATGGCAATGGAATAAAGCCGATGCCATGCTTGACTTGAAAGAATACCTTGAAGCATTACGATTGTCTTCTACATCCATGGGATTCACAGATGCTCAAGTTGGTATGCAATTAGATACGATTGCGACTAAGCTAAAACAAATTGCCGCCCAATGGGAAAAAATCATGACTGGCAATGGTAACACTGCAACCATTCTAAAGACAATGCTTGATAGCATCTTAGGGTTGTTAAAATGGATTGATAGTCTACCACCTGCTATTTTTGCTGTAACAACTGCATTGATTAGTCTTATTGCTGTACATCGTGCGTTTGGACAACAATTCTTAAAGCTAAAGACTAATATTGTGAAGGGGTGGCACGAAGCATCTGCATCAGTACGTCAATATGCGGTTGCTCAACGTCAAGCATATGCTCAAGCTAATGGACTTGGCGGTAAAATGTCTGCTGTTGGTAACTCCTTTAAGGGTCTTGGTGGTGCTATTGGATCTGTGACTGCCTTCATGGGTGGTTGGATTGGCATTGCAATTACAGCTATTACCGTATTAACAGAACTAGGGTTTGCATCACGTTTTAGTTCAGAAGAAATCGAAAAACAAGTTGACTCTCATTCTAAGTTGTTACAAACTGCTCAAGAAACATATGCACGACTTGATGAGTCTAAAAACATACTTGAGCAACTTACTACTGCGTACTATGGGTTAAAACAAAAACAAGAAGAATACGCAAATACCTCTCAAGATACAACTCGTGTTACTCAAGAACTTGCGATTGCCAAAGAAGGTATTATTGAGATTCTTGGTGAAGAGCAAGCTGGATGGGTCTTATCCGCAGATAATGCCGAAGATGCAAACCATCGTATTCAAAATGCGGTTGAAACACGCAAGCAAGAACTTGAGAAACAAATCGCTAGAGAAAAAGAACTATTGGTTGAAGCAGCCGATGCCGTTCGTCAACAAGCTAAAGACAATCTTGAGTCTTTAAATGAAGAGAAAAAAGGTTGGTTAGACCGAATGATGGTTATCGTTCAGTTTACTAAGCTGTTAGATTTATGTCGACTTGCATACTACAGCCTTATGGAAGCCTTTAGTAAGTGGCGTGCTAAACAAGCAGCAGATAAACTAAATAGTCAAGAAGGCGTATTACATGAAGCGGAAGAAACTCTTGCGAAGATGAAATCCGAAGGAGCTTCTGACGAACAAATCGCTCAAGCAGAACGCAATGTTCAAATGGCTAAGTATTCGTTAAGTCATATTAAAGACCAACACGAACGTCTTGAAAAAGATGCAGCCGATTATGGCAAACAAGGTGATGCCATTCTTGCGGAAACCAAGGCTAATATCATTAACGAGAAAAACGACAAACTAGATAAGATTAATTCTTCTTTATATGGTAATAATCATGGCAACTCAAGTACTATCGGTGGTGGTACAACAGGTAATTACAATCGAGACGAACTTGGCGATGATGCTGGAGATTCTAAGGGTAAAAAATCCAAGTCTAAAAAGGAGAAAAATCCTTTACATAACACACCAGCTGGCGAAGCAATTGATTTTCTAATGAAACAAGGCTATACAGCAAATCAAGCGTATGGTATTGTTGGAAATCTACAAATTGAATCTTTTGACAGATTAGACCCAGAAGCAACTGACGGTCATGCATGGGGTATTGCTCAATGGCAAGATGACCGTTTAGAAAACCTAAAGAATTTTGCATCAGCAAATAACTCTGATTGGCGAAACCGTGACACACAACTTGCTTTTTTGGTTCATGAGATGCAAACAACAGAGCGAGGGTCATGGCTAAAAGTCCTCCAAAACTCTCCAAACCAAACACCAGAAGAAATTGCTCATGCTTTTGATATTTACTATGAGCGTTCCGCAGGCATCCACAACTGGGAACGACAAGTTAAAGCACGAAATCTTGCAAACTCTAATTACGGAGAAGAAATCGAAGGTACTGACAACAGAGCTAAGAAAATCCTTGATAGGCAAAAGAAGATTGATGAACTACAAAAGAAACTAGGGAATGAAATGGCTGAGATGGAAAACGCTATGAAGCCAAAAGAACAAGCTGACCTTGCTAAAGAAACTCAATCTCTAAAAGAAAAACTACAGGGCATCCAGAAGGAAATCGATGAGTTAATTAAGCTCAATCCAAAAGCCGATGTCAAACAGTTGCAAGAAACTATGAAAAAGTACGAGCAGACAATCTCACATCGACTACAAGACAAATATCGTGATAAAGATTATGACGAAGCAACTCAAATGATGAAAGACCGTCATGAATCAGAAGATATACAACGTGAGATTAATGGTTCGTCTGAAAACTTTTGGACATCTGATATTAGAAACGCTAGTCGATTGGTTGAAGAATACACTATTAAGTTCAAGAAATACCAAGATATGGTTGCTGCCTTTAAACGTGGTGATTCAGAATATACCGAAGCGGATATCCGCAAAGCACATATCGAACTACAAAAGTTAGAAGCTCAAATCAAGAAAACAGGAAATGCTTTAAACCAAAACATAAAGCAACAAACACACGATGTCTTCCATGGATTAATCTTTGAAGGTAAAAAGTTTAAAGACGTGTGGAAAGACTTATGGAAACAACTTGCCGAAGATGCCTTAAAAATGATATTTAAGATGCAAGACGGCAATGGTGGTCTATGGCAAAATCTGTTGAAGAGATTCGACAAAAAATATCAAAAGGGTATCAACCCTGTGTTGGGTGCTGACAAAAACATTGGTGGCATTGATAATGCTGACAACCAATTATTAATGGCTCAGTCAACACGTAATCTTGATAAAAACTTTGAGACATTCCTTGCGAATACCGAAGGCGGTACTGCATGGAAACAAGCGACATTTACTGATGCTGTAATCTACGGTAATATCCAGGGCGATAACAAAAATGTTGAAATACCTGAGAATGCAACCGATAAAGACGGCAAACAAGATGTCTCCCAATATATCAACGCAGGCATGAAATTGGCTGGTGGCAACAATAAGTGGATGGGTACTCTTGGTACAATCGCTGGTTTAGCAAAACAACTTGGTCTTCTAAAGTTTGCTGGTGGTGGCTCTGTTGACAAAGACCAATTGATTCGTGTAGGCGAAGGCGATAAAAAAGAATGGATTATCCCAACCGAGGATAAAGCCAGAGGTCGTCAACTATTGAATCAAGCAGCCAAAGACTTGGGCATGGGTGTCACAAATGGTATTGAACCAAAGTGGCAACATGAGGAAACTAAGAATGGTGCTTTGTCAGAACAAACCAAGAGACAAGAACACTTGATGAATCAAATGGTTGCCAATACACATGCTATGACCAAAGGTATGAACTATATGGCAAACGGTGGTTCTAGTACTAAGGAATCCATTGCACAACCTGTGTTTGTAAAACAAACGATTTCAGACCAAGACTTCCTTGCGAAGTATCAAAAGTTGATTGCACTTGGGAAGTTAAAACAATCTTAAAATATCGTTACAAAATCAGAATGTTTTTTACTATAAGTAGAGGGGTTTTTACCCCTCGCATTGCATGCTACAGGAGGTCATATGGAAGACATAACAAAATATCTTGGCTTGAAATATGGCTTTGACAAATCACAGGGTCAATACCATTGTGTAGACGTGTGTCGCATGTGGTATAAAGACCATGGATATAAACATTGTTTTGATGACGGTAAGACAGACCCAATTAGTTGTGAAGATTTTCATAAACATCATCAAACACGATTGTTGCGATATTTATTAAAATATTTTAATAAAATACGAAATGCAGATGACTTACAAAATGGCGATATCGTATTATTTAATGTAGATGGAGATTTACATACTGGCGTATATCTACAGAATGGACAAATATTGGCGATGCAAGTTCCATGTGTCACCAACAAGTCTTTGTCTGCCGTATTCAAGCGTAGTTATTGGCAACCGTTGTTTTTCTGTGGTTTTCGCCAGTCATTAAACGAGGAATAATACATAATGGCACAATTACCGAGATTCCCTTTGCCTTATATATTTGAGGTCGAAAAGGGTTTAAAATTTGCCACACAAGAAGTTGTATTCGCAAGTGGTAAAAAACAAATACGACAAAATGCGTTAAATCCACAGAGAACATGGTCTATCAGCTTGCGTGGTACTGTGGAACAACAAAAGATATTTGAACAATTCTGTGAGACCGTTGGTGGTAACACAAGAACATTTATCTTTACCGATGAATTTAATCAAGACCAAATCTGTCGCTTTGCAACCAATGAATTCAATCTAAAAGTGTTACGTGACTTTACCGTTGAGAATGGTACTCATGGTAATGCTATTGGTTTTACAGCAAGCGTACAGATTGAGAAAGTCTTATAGGTGATATATGATTAATTTACCTGTTGCTTTTAGAGAAGCACTAGAGGGCGGTTCTGTTTTTGATATTGAACTATACGAGGTTCATATACCAAATATGACCCTGTATTTATGTTCTTGCGACATAAACATCCAATTTAATGGACAGCAATATCTTGCGTTGCCAATCAAGCGTGGAGAAATTAATAAAACCGTTGACAATTCTATTGACTCATGCGAACTTGAGATTTCTAATGCCACAGATAAGTTTACACAACTGTTATTCAAGGGCATCCCATTCACAGGTAGTCGCATCTATATTTACAAAATACTGTATCCTGATTCCTTGGCTAATCCAAAGATGATTAAACCTGTGTTCATGGGTCGAGTTGATTCTCCTGAGCTTACAAGTGATGGGATATTTAAAGTTGTGGTAACATCTGATGTTCCAAACGTCCGTGGTGGTCGTAGAACTCAATACACATGTACTTCAACATTTGGCGACTCTAGTTGTCGTGCTACGGTGAAGAAAATACAACCGACAATTACAAATATTCAGCAAACGAATGATGGCTATGTTGTATCCATTGATACACCCATTACAGAAAAAGATTATATTAATGGAGTATTGATTGTCGAGGGTGAAGCACGTAAAATAGTTGGTATTCCAACAAATAAAACACTCAAATTAGAATATCCTTTGTTGACGGCGAAAGAGATTCTAATGAGTAAACAATGTACGGTACAAGCTGGATGTGATAAAACTCCGTCTGACTGTAAGAGACATAATAATCAAAAGCGATATGCTGGATTCTTGTCTGTACCATTTGAATTTACAATTAGAACTTAACCAGTGAAGTGAAACGAAACGAGGTATTAATATATGGGTAAAGGCGGTGGCAAGGGCGGTAAAGGTCGTATTGGTAAGATTGTAGGTCTTGCGGCGGCTGCTGTCTTTGGTTTTGGTGGCGGAGCATGGGGTATCTTTAAAGGTGTTTCGATGTTTAGCCGTGCCATGTATGGGTTGTCTCTTGGGATGTCCATTGGTGGTCTATTCGACAAACAGAAGAATACTACACCAGAATCTACGTTTGATTCTAAAAACAACCAAGTCACATCTGAGGGTACAATTCCGATTATCTATGGACAATCAAAGGTTGGTGGTATACAAACATATCACCACATGGATGTCGATGGTCGTAAGCTATTGAAACACGTATTGATTGGCGAAGGTGAAATCGAAGGATTCTACGGTGCTACTGCGAACGGATATTTACTACCGATTAAAAATGGGTCAGATGTCGTTCGTAAAGTTCCTGTGTTTGGTATACGAAACAACAAGTGGAAAGATGCTACGGTGCAAATCTCAAGTGGTGTTGCACCATCAAAAGGCTTTAAAGGGATTTTCCGTAAACCTTCTGAGTCTCAGCAATCAATTTATCAAGATGACATTGATTATGGACAATTTAATAAATTTCCTAAGTTGGTCTTGCATGCAAACGGTAGAGACGTCTATATCTTTTTAACAGAAGATAATACCAAAATTGAAGACAAATATTCTCTTGCGTGTAATACCTTTGGTAAAGTCTATCAAATTATCTTGGGAGACACTTATTTGTCTACCTTACAAGAAGACGGTTGGGAACTTGTGAATCCTGTTGTTTGCCAAGATTCTCCAAACAAGATTCAAACAACCGATATTATCTCTTGTTACCAAAAAGATGTATTCTTTACGACAAACGGCGAGCAAGATGCTAAAGAAAGTTCTATTGAATTATACACAGGCAATGCCAATGCTGATGCTGTAAGTACATACTTGACTACAGGTGGCTATCCTAATGATGCGTATGTGATTGCAGACTTGCGTTATACAGATAAAATGGGTGCTGGCAATCCAACAATTACGGCTATCGTAAAAGGTCGCAAGGTATACGATTGGCGTACCAAGGAGACAAAATTCTCAAAGAATCCTGCTGTTTGTTTGTATGATTATCTAACAAATGATGTATATGGTGCTGGTCAATATATAACTGCTGACATGCTTGATATGGAGTCCTTTACCGATGTTGCTAACTATTGTGACGAAGTGATTACATATAATGACCCATATGGCGTTACCAAGAGCGAAAAACGATATGAATTAGACTTGGTATTAAACGAGACTAAGAGTCACCTAGAAAATACTCAGTCAATCTTAAACTCATTCCTTGGGTTTGTTGTGTTTTCAAACAATCAAATCAAACTAAGGTGTGAACGATTGGAAACACCTGTGTATGCATTTAATGATGATAACATCGTTGAAAACTCTTTATCTTACAAAGGTGCATCGATTGAGCAATCCCCAAATAAATTCAATCTGACTTACGTTGAGCCTGCATTGGATTATACTGCGGTTAAATTAATTGTTGAAGATGCTACAAATCAACTACCTCCGCCAATTGGCATTGGTCGTCCTGTGGAGCAAGATATTGAATTCAAAGGTGTTCGCAGACAAACCCAATGTTTACGACTTGGGAAGATTGCACGAGATATTGTCCGATTGTGTCCAATTACAGTTACATTCAAGACTGGTCTTATGGCTTCTCATTTGGAAGCTGGCGATGTCGTTACCGTTTCTAAAACATATATTGATGAAAACGGAGAAAAACAATCATTATTTGAAAATCAACAAGCACGTATTGTTGAAATTAATGAAGTTGACGGCACATATGAAATCTCCGCAAGACAATATAATCCTTCCATTTATGACGATACATTTGGTGCATCTCTTAAAGTATTCTCTCCTACAGGTGCTAATACGAAAGATATTCAGTTGCTACCTGAGACAGTAAAATCTGTTACAAATATTGCTACAGAGCAAGTCTATCGTCAACGTGTCAACGGTATACCAACATATGATGTTGTACTTTCGTTTACAGAACCAGATGATGTCAACTATAATTATGCTATGGTATCCGTTCAGATTGAACATAATGGTGTACTTAGTGATTGGAAAGTCTATGGGGCAACTCATGGCGTAATGCCTGTGATTGGCTTATATAAAAACGATAAGGTCAATTTTCGTATTATACCATATGACTCTAAAGACTTACCACACGAAGAATCCATGAGTACATATACACACGTTATACAACCGAAGATTGGTAATCCATCTGCACCAACGAATGTGAATATTCGTTTTACAGATGTGGCAACCATTTCTTGGCAACGTGTGACAACTGCTGATATAGACAGATATGAAGTCCGTTCATCTGAGTCGTTGACCGAAAATAATCTGTTGTTAATGACCTCAGAAACCAGTGGCGAAATTGACTTGACACGTATTGGTCGAAGTGGTACTGTTTGGGTCTATGCAATTAATTCGGAAGATGTGTATTCTGCCCCTACTAAGTATGGATATAATCTACCGAAACCAACTGCTCCAACCGTGACGACTAAGACTTTTGTACAATCCTTTAGAGTAACATACGGCTCAATTCCAAAGAATTGTACAGCTGTGATACGTATTGACAATCAAGATTATAAGACAAAAGATACTTTATTTGTATATAACGAATCAGCTGGTTTATTCAATGTGTCCGTGGCTTTTGAAGACTACTTTGGTGTTGGTGACTGGTCGGATAAACAAATGGTTGAAATCAAGGCTACTATTCCAAAGGAACTAATCGACAAGGAATCCCTAGGACTAGATGAGTTTGACAAACGAGTCAATAACTTGAGTGCAGAATTCAATAAAGTCTCTAAGGAGTACTCTACCAAGGTTGAAGACTTATCTAAAAACGTACAGTCACGTATTTCACAACTAAGCGATGGTATTGACCTAAAAGTGAAAGATGGTCTTAATTCCTTAAATGGACAAGAGATTGTCAATCGCTTAAACATTGGTACAAACGGTGTTCGCATCGATGGTAAATTATTTCATGTTACCGCTGAGACAGTCTTTGATAAAAACATTATTACTAACCAGATGTTGCAAGCCAATGCCGTTACTGCGGATAAAATTAAGACTGATACATTGGCTGCCTTGAGTGCAAACCTTGGTGATGTCCGAAGTGGTACAATCACGAGTACAACCATTAAAAATGACTCTGGAACATTCTCGGTTGACCCTGATGGTAATATCCGTGGTGCAAACATTACTGCATCAACCATTAGTGCTGACTCGATTGTAAACGCTGGTTTTAAAATCAAGAATATTGACTATGCGGTTCTCACAGTAGCACATGGTCAAGATTGTCCACCAATTGGCAACTATGATGTCAACGAATGTATATTTGTTCCGATTGGATATAACTTTACTCAGACATATGGTTGGGGTAGTGGTTGGCAAAAGAACTCTAAATGGGATTGGCAACATGCACAAGGACAACTCCGTGGCAGCTGTACAATTTATCTACAAGGTCAAGACCCATGGATATATAATGCTTATGGCTCAAAGAATATAAAAAAAATAATTGGTATTGACGGTCGAAAAGCAATATGTCAAAGCACTTATACACAAGAACACCGTGGTTTTAACATCGAGTTTGTATCTCTCGGTGTTGTCTATATACTTGTGATTGGCAAGAAAGGGTAAATACATATGTTCTATATATTCGATAAAAACACAGGATTATGCATCTGTTCTTCACCCATTGCTGTAAACATTGATGGAACAACTGCGGTTGAAACCGATGTCTTTTACAACACATGGGAAATACAGTTGGTCAACGGTGAGATTAAACCCTATAGTCCACAAACGTATGAACCTGATGATGAACCACAGACCACAAATGAATCACAATCGTTAATCTATCGAATTAGACATGGGGATAACGTCTTTACAGACGAACACCCCATGAAGTCTTATAATGCAACGATTGTATCATTCCAAATGGCTGATGGTACATTTAATTCACCGAATGTTGGTGCAACGGTTAAAAAGCCTGAGATGCCGATGTTCTTTGGTCGAAATTATTCCGTTGGTATTAACTCAGAGGGTATCGCTTATTGTCGAACTGATGATACCACCGCTGAGAATACAATATCTGGGTGGATTACTGTTGTATTACAACGAAAGCAGGTGAACAAATGAATGATTACGTCCGCAACGAAGATGAGTTTCTGCATGTGGGGGCGAACTGGGAACGCTTATACACAATAGAAAATCGGACGTTAGACCCACAGCATGCATCTGCGGTTTTCAAACTAAGGGATGGCAGAGATAATCTCTTGTGTGAAGCCGTATGCACAATACAACAAGATGGTGTTCTTGTGCAGATACCATACGAAAAAACACAAGAGATTGACAAAAGAATAACCAAAGCGAAATATGACTTGTTTTTAAAAATGAATGAAAAGTCATATAAGTTAATCATGGGTAACATCGAGATTATTCATGATATTTCAATGCACTGATTATATTAATCACGTATTTAATCACAGGAGATGAGATAATGGCTGACAACAATCCAGTAAAAGTGTCTATTGTTGACCCAATTCAATTAAATGTAAATATGCCTAATATTAAAGGCGATGCTGGTAAAGACGGCGATAGTGCTTATTTGACTGCTGTTAAGAATGGCTTTGTCGGTACAGAACGTGAATGGCTTGAAAGTCTTAAAGCAAAAGTAGATTTAACAAAATCCACTAAAGCATTAAAACGCAAAAATATTTATCTTGAAACATATTCTATAGATACTGTTCTTGAAAAAACAATTGAATTGCTTGGTGACTCCGTAAATGTTGTTCCAAAAGAATTAACTTATGAACAGCCTTTAGCAGGTCAACGATATATCCAATTCAATGGACAACCGCATTTTAAAGTTGCTATTGATGGTGGCGAAAAACACGAATTTACTACTACAAGTCTTCGTGTCGAAATACCATCTAGTGCATCCAATAATGTTCGAGTAGATTACTTTAATCTATTAGACGAAAAAATTAACTCTATAGTAGTATCTTTGGTCAATAATGCTCAATCAGAAGACTTAGGTGGTTTTGTCAAAGATATTGACTTGAGTACTCTAAAATATATGAGTGGTATATCTGAATTAAGCGGAACTGCAAAAGTATATTCTAAAGGTGTAGTGATTACCCCTAGTGCGATAACATTACGAGACGTCTATGGAGCTAGAAATGTAATTTCAGATTTACTTAGTGGTGTAGTGGCTAATGACACATATGATACTATTAAAGTAGACCTTACATTGTTACCAGAAAACACTACAGGATATATAGGCTCTGAAATTAAGAATGTATACAATATGTTATATAAATCCAAAAACTTCATTCTTAAAGTAAATAAGAACCAAGTAGTTGTATATCCAAATAGCCCATTCGAACAACCATCTACTGGAACAGCGAATACATTGACATTTGAATCCATTCGTCAAATTAAAGTAAAAATCAATGGCTCTTCTAGTGTACAAGCAGACCACAATTTGGTTTACACTTTTGACACAGACACAATTGAATAACAACAAATGTTTTAACCAAAGGGGTCTACTAAAGACCCCAATGGTATTTTACCAGGGAGACACCAATGGAGTTATTAACAATGATTTCCTTGATTTGTGGCATACTTGTGTTTGTCGGTAGTTTCATTGGCTTTGTATTCAAAGTCATGATTATATCGCCACTTAAAGTATCGATTGACAATTTATCGACAACCATTGCAGCCATCCTCAAGGATATCGAAACAGGGCGTATAGACCGCTATAACATGTCTATCAAATTAAGTGGAATGGAAAGTGATATAAAACACATTAGCCAGCGGATTGACACCTTGGAAGAATACACACGGAGGTAATCTATGTTTCAACTTTTACAGGATTACTATAAGCGTATAAAAACGGCTCACGTTAAAATCCAATCATTACAATTCGTAAAATTCGTAATTACAACATCTTTCGTTCCGATATTTATGTATTTAATCGTATGGCTGTATTCTATATATGCCATGCACATTGGTCTCAACGTGAGTATTTTGCTTGCGTTGTTGACCGAATTACGCCAATTTGTGGCTGTTATATTCTCGACTCAAACTGTTGCTGGAGTGCTGGCGTACGGTGTTGCATTAATTGATTCTGACGGAAATGGTGAATCGGATGAACTAGATGCCAAAGCACATACCAAACAGACAAATATCGACAGAACAGGAGATATAAAATGAGACAAATCGAAAAAGAAGAATTAATGCAGATGGCAACTAGAGCCGTAGGTCAAATCGACCATATCTACTTGCATTGGTCTGCTGGCAGATACAACCAAAGTCACACCGACAGCTATCACATATGTATTGACGACCAAGGACGTTGGTTTACCGATGTATACGAATTGACTGAACATCGAGACCATACATATATGCGAAACGGTCGTTCCATCGCCATTTGTATGAACGGTTGTTTTGATGCCACAGGTATTTACAATATGGGTACACAACCGCCAACCGAAGCACAAATCTATGCGATGTCATATATAGTAGCACTATTGTGTGTACAAATGGGTATTCCATTAGATATTCAACACGTGATGACACACGCAGAAGCTGCGGATAACAAAGATGGTATGGACTTGTACTATCTTGACTATACTGGGTATCCAAACAATACTTATGGTCCAGATTCCAATTGTCAGCGTTGGGATTTATGGGTATTACATCAGGGCGACCCTGAGTGGTCTGGCGGAGACAACATTCGTGGCAACGCACGATTCATCGCCAAGAACGAATGGGGGTATGATATCTAGTGAAGATTCACATGAAAGAACCATGCGTATGGAGAACCCTTGGTGCTGTCTTTAGTGTCTGTCTTGTTGGATTATTCGTATGTGTGTATCTGTTGTTTAGTGGTATCCACGAGCACGAACAACAGTTACGACATACGGAGCAACAACTGCATCAAACACAAATACAACTACAGATTACCAAACAAGAACGCACAATACTACAACAAAAGATTGACATGCTGGAGAATATTGAATACGAGCGTGGTACATTAGAACCACCAATGGAGACACGATGAATGACAAAATCAAATCATATGTATTCAACCATCAGAAAAGTTCTATTGTTATCTGTATTGGGATTATTCTTTTGTGTGCCATCGGTATATGGTACTTCATCAGAGCCAACAGTAACATTGACACTACAGGAATACAACACGCTACAACAGAACTTCACAACGCTGGAGAATACAATCGACAATCAATTGAATACAATCAACGAATTAGAGACTCAATTATCACTAGCGAAAGCATCAACCAGCGAGCAACAACAGATGTTGAACGAATTATTGAATCTACTAAAGGAACAACGTCAAGAATTGACAGAAGCCAAGAACTCGTTAGAGATGCAAAACAAGACGCTATTGATGCAAAAAGAATCGTTGGCGAAAGCAGAAGCATACTTGAAAATGCAAGAGCGAGAACTGAAAAGAGCACAACAGGACAGCCGTAGAGCTAAGCTATTGAATGTTCTGTTGGGAGCAGGAGTTATCTATTTGGCATCTCGATGATTGGATGGTGGTCTATCTTATCTCTACAGCATACAGTAGTGGATGTATGCATATATCTTGATATTAAAAATGGGAGTATACCTAAGTGGTATACTCCCAAATTTTTGCGTTTAAGGGGTATTTTGTTTTAGTTCTAATGGTTTAACCTTGCGAATTGTGTCACCATATACTTGGATATAATACCCTTTGCCACACTCAAGTTCGACCAAATAATTAGACCACATGACATATCTATTGCCGTTATGGTCTAAGATATTCGCCATGAGTTTGCCTGCTTTGGTTGTTCGTCTCTCGAATTTACTACAGATGATTGCCTTGACGTCACGACCATTTGCCAAATTCGTGTTATATCCCCTTAGTGGGTCTTCAAATGAACACCCAAGGTATTTATACCTAAGAGAGGACACAGGCACCTTACAGCTTAAATTTGGCGATTCTATGAGTACTATAGAGTTATATTTATCAGTCCACTCTTGTATCTTGTTTTCAATAGACACCTTTTTCTTTTCCATTGACTGCTGTTGCTTGAGTGTCGCCGTAGAAAACTCTTGAGACATCAATGTCTCATGTTCCAACAACTTGGCTTTCCACTCGTCAATTTTCTGTTGTGCGTTCTTGCGGTCACTGTCATACGATTTATACTCAGGAATTAAAGCCATCAGCTTATTAGTATCACCCAAGAAATCTAATGCACCACTACCGACCAATCCCTCAAGCTGAAGCTTTGTGTATTTACTAAAAATGGCATCAATAGTATATTCTTGTGGTTTTTCAATCTTGTTGATACCACGGATATATGAAAGTCCAACTCGGATGGAATTCCCCTGTACTGTCCATTCACGTTTACTGTACCTTAGGTCAGGTGGTAAAATCTCGATACCCTTGCGTTTAATCTCTTGAATGTACGGTAGTATTTTCTCTTGATTGCCGTCTTCGGAATTAATGGTTGCTACATAGAATTCCAACGGATAGTGAGCCTTTAGGTATGCAGTTATGTATGCCATATATCCGTATGATTGACTGTGAGAGTTACATACGACCAAGCCATTGTTCACAACAAATGTATGGTTCGGATGTGCCATTTCTACGTCATAAACATCTTCAACACCGACATACGTAATAGACTTGATTTTATCAGCATTCAACAAATAACCGTGGTCGCCTTTTTTAGCACGCCCATGTTTATAATGTTCTTTTTTATGACAAGACACACAAAGCCATTGGAAGTTGTCTAAATCGTTATTCTTGCGATTAAAGTCTTTATGATGCATTTCAAATCGAGTAGACCCATATTCGCATCCGCACAATTCACAAGGTCTTTGTTCTTGTTTTGCATTTTCGATAGACTGCTCAAAGTTCCGATATGGACTGTAGTCTTTTCGTTGAAAACCTTGTTGACCTTTTGTTGGTAAATTATCAGAACGCTTCAAACCAGTTAAATTATATGTATCTTTGACGACTGCTCTTTCACCTTTGGTATATAATAAATCACCGACTTGCAATTCACTCAATAGCTTGATACCATCTGGTGTAGGAAATTTATGTTTCATAGTTGATTTTACAAAAGAACCGTTTTCTGTTTCAACTAAGTAAACATCGTTTTTACCCTTATAGTAGATGTCAACAATATCATTTATTTTAATTCTATCGTCAATCATACTGAGAGATTTACCATAGCCATTTCTACGGTACTTACCCCTCAATGCTGTGTGACCGTTCTTTTTCGCCCAATCATTATCATGCATTGTTTTATACATTTCTGCGACCGTCAATGGTTTATGACGACCCTTGTCTCTATACAGCACAGTATCACCAGAAATACAATGGTTAAACGAATAAGAGCCTGCTGCAACAATCATATCTAAAATCTGTTGTGCCACCTCTGGGTCTGTACCTGTGGATTTTGCACGTTCGATGAATTCACCTGTAATCTGTTGCATTAAATCATGGTCTTTTTTGCCGATGGCTCTACGAACGGTGTCTGCTTCTGCCATACTGTAGCCACCAATTACTTGTACAACTTTCATAATGTCTTCTTGATATAGCATGATACCGTATGTTTCAGACAAGACATCTTTGAGTCGTGTGTCTAAATATTCAAACGGCTTGCCATTTCTTCGGTCAATAAACTCTTGTAATGTACCACCAAGAATACATGCTGGTCTATATAACGCAACAACAGAAATTAAGTCAACAAAAGACCTTGGTGCAATATCTTTTAGAACTTGAGTCATGCCATATGATTTCATTTGGAATACACCAAGCGTATCGCCTTTACGTAATAACTCAAGTGTTTTCTCGTCATTCCACGGCAAATTAATTAAATCTAGGGCGTCCTTAACGCCTGCGATAGTTACACAATCGTCAATAACATCCAGTGTTCTTAACCCAAGAATATCCTCTTTTAGAAATCCCATGGACTCCAAATGTTTAAAATTTGTAGATGCCACATATGTTTCTTCCTTTGTTTTAGAATCTTTTTGCATTTCTAAAGAGCAGTACTTTGTAATATCTTGATTTGATACAATAACTGCCGATGCATGCTTACCAAAGCCAGTCATAATACCGACCAACTGTTTTGCTAAAGAGAATAGCTCTGGATATTTATGGTCGTTCACATGTTCTAGTTTTGCATGTTCTAGTTCATCATCGTAGAAATCTTCATCATCATCGAATGACACCTTTTTAATTTTCTTTGAGTACGCATCTGCAATATCTTTATCAACCCCAAGACATCGTGCGGCTTCCTTGAGTGCACCTGCTGCTTTCATATATGAGAATGTACGACATTGGTATACATATTTGTATTTTTCTTTTAAATATTCAATGACTTCCGCACGTCTTACTTGGGAACAATCGTTGTCAATCCTGTTTACCCTCTGTTTCCAGATATTTATTAGGGGAGTAGACTATCTCATCATCTTGTTTAAAACAAGAGCCTTGCACTTCCATTGGGGCAATATCCAATGTACTTCACTATTGTGAATAGTCGTTACACTTTATATGAAAACAACCAACTTTACGATACTTATGCATAGAACTTAGTGAGCCACCATAAACTTTATGGAAATATCTTGACGCTTCAAGACACGACTGAAAACTTTTTATTGGTGTATCACCGTTATATAATGTACACTCTCTAAAATTACGGACAGGCGACATTGTTTGGTAAGATTTATATAAATTTTCCTTTCTTGTTACCCATCTTAAATTAGAGACATGATTATTTTTAATATTATTATCTATGTGGTCTACTTCTGGCAAGTTATTCGGATTAGGAATAAAAGCCATTGCGACCAATCGGTGAACAGAAAATTGTTTAGTTATATTATTCTTGTTTAGCCGAACGTACATATATTTACTTCTGGTTGTAGGTGCTTGAGAAATAAAACGTTTAGAATAATTGCTATAAACACGACCATCTTCATATACGATATAATTCTCATACCCCTTAATTGGTTTTGATTTCATTATTACCTCTTTTTAGAGGTTGTTTTCATACCTTAGCACGGTATTATCTGCTATCTCGTGTATTATATACACTAGACCGTAGACTCTCTTACGAAGCGTATTCGCCTATGGATAAAGACTATAATTGTCATATAGCCAGTCTTATTTAACTTCTACCGTTAGCCGTCTATTGACGACACCGCTTTTGCCATAGCGTTCACAAGGTTCTCAGCTATGTGTCACCACACGCTCGGACATTAAAATCTATCCGCTGGAGATACACGATTTGGGTTCGCAAACCGTTCAAAATATAAGTTATTCTTGATGGCATCTAAACCAACAATATCGAGTAAATATGCACACTCACAGCCACCAATGGAACCGCGACCCACTTGACTTACTGGTATGCCACGCTTGCGACATGCATCGAGCAAGTCTTTGGTAATCAACAAATAGTCCATATATCCGACTTGTTCCAAAATATCAATCTCGTGTAGCACCCGCTCATCTACCTGTTTTTTGAATTCAGGCGTCACTTTACCGATAATCTTTTGTTTGTACCCATCACGCAACGCCTGTAAAAACACAGGTTTGACATCCCCATCTTTAACAAACTTAGGGTATACGTCAAGATTGAAATCAATTTGTGTATTGCATTGGTCGAACACAACATTGGTATTCTTCACCATGTCTTCAACCATTTCAACACCAAATTGTGGATACAGACGGTCAAACACTTGTGCTTCCGACTGTATAAAAAAGTCGTTTGAACCATAGTATTGGTCTTCATCATCATCTTTAGACCGACCACGGAATGCCTTGTGTAGCTCGTAATCTTCTTCATACACATAATGAGAATCACAAGCGGCAATCAATGGCACATCATACTTGACAGACATTTCTGCAACCATTGTATTAAAACGCTTTTGGTCTTCATGTTGATACGTATGAATTTCAAAATACAAGTCATCACCAAAGATGTCTTTAAATTGTGGTATTAATGACTCACGATTATCACCTTTTAGCCATCCACCCATGCATGCAGACGTGCAGATTAATCCCTCAGAATATTGCTTGATTAAATCTAAATCAATTCTTGACTTGTAATAATAATGCTTATGTGCTTCTGTTGTCAACTTAAATAGATTCTCAAGACCTGTTTGGTTTTTCGCAAGAAACAATATATGAGAATACGATTTATCTTTAATTGATACGTCATATGTATAATACAACTCAGACCCCATCACAAGTTTTAAATCTGTCTGATGTTTCTTATTGTATTTCTGTAGATGCACATATGTATCAATCAAGCCAGAACATCCGTTGTGGTCTGTCAGTGCAAACCCTCGTTGCCCAAGCTCATGTACACGCTTGATGATGCCGTCTACAGAACTGATTGCATCTTTCATTCCATAGTTTGAAAACTGAGAATGCAGATGCAGATGAATAAAGTTATCTGCCATAGATTGTCCTCCTGTTGAAAATTAATTTTACTCACTATTGACATTATACACCATATGTCGTATAATTGCAAGTGAAGTTGATTGAACTTCAAAAGTATTTTTCCAACGGAAGGACAAAAGAATATGGCGAAAGTAAACGACAAAATTGTTGATGTGATGACACCAGTTGGTGAATCTGTTTTTTGTAAAATCAATGGTATCGTTGATGATTACATGGGTCAAAACAAATACACCATCACAATGACTCTTGGTGAAAAAGAAGCCAAAGCATTACAAAAACAATTGGTCAAAATTTGGGAACAATCTGAGACCTTTAAAAGTCGCAATGAAGATGAAAAGGAAACAGACCGTCCTAAGATTCCAATCACTAAAAGTAAAGAATATGGGTATCAACTCAAGGCATCTACCAAGACCGAATTCATTGACAAAAACGGTAATACAAAACAAAATGTGGTGTCCTTGGTTGACGGTCATAAGAAACCTTTAGATGCAAAGACACAAATTTGGAAAGGGTCTAAAGTAGCACTATGGATTGGTGCAAAACCATATGAGACCCCAACAATGTACGGTGTATCCTTAAAGCTAAAGGGAATCCAAGTGATTGAGCTTGTGAACGGTGGTTCTGGTGGTGCATTTGGTGGTTCTGCATCTGATGATGTCCAATCCTTTGGCACATCTTCTATGGCTGACACCTTTGAATCAGTAGAAGATTCAGACTCCATCCCATTCTAACACAAGATAATACCCTGGTCTACAACTGAATAACCAAAATTCAACCCAAGTCAAATACGGCTTGGGTATTTTGGCGTTCAATAAATTGTGTTGAAAAATTTTGTTAAAAACTGTAATTTTAATCCTTGACAAATTTACTAATGTGTGATACCCTTTAAAACCTAAGTTTTAATACATAAGAATACCTTAGTATGAATGCCATGGATTTAATACTATGGGTTTAAAACATTCGTTATTCATACCGAGGTTTCTAAAGCCACAGTTTATAAAACCATGGTTGATAAAACGTATGTCTTAAAGCCTACGTTTTACTCTTTATGTTTTAAAACAGTAGTGGAATACTTGTTTGGTAACTTATGTATACTCACTACGTTCGTATAACATAAGTTACAACGAAAACCATATGAATTGCTTCGCAATAATCGGCAAGCCGATTGTATTTTATTCTTAGTCAGAACAGAAATTATTCCTTGACTTGGGTAATCTTGTATGATATACTAATAGCATACTTAACGAGAATACATGAAAGGAGACCAACCATGGCAACCGACTTTGAAAAACAAGAACCAAAGAAAAAAGCATGGACACTTTCTATGATGTACTTTAAGAAGTGTACAACTCATGGTGCATTTAAGAATAACAAACCAACATCAGAGTTCTTTAAAGTTCGTTCATTTTTTACACAAATTGACGAAAACTCAATGTTAAAGCTATATAAATACATGAACGCTATGGAACATGCAGATATGTCCTTGACTGAGTTATTTGTTCATGCCAATGAACTAAATGCAAAACAATTTGCCAAAGCAAATACAAATACAACAGTCAGAGAACGATTACCGTTTGACTTAAATGGGTGGCTTGATAAAAATGCGTAGAGTTACACAGCTTGGGTTCTTAGTTGTAAATAAACCAAAACCCAAGCCAAAACGAGAAATTCAACAGATAAATCTAAACAACTTCTTGAAAAGGCTCAAGGAACATCGTTTTGTTAATACTATTGATACGACATCATTAGAAGACATTCTTATTGCACTACCACATATCACTGGTGTATATGGAGAAACAATATATCAAACTGTTGGGTCTCTACTTAGAATGGAAATCAAACGAATTAATCGTGCGTTGTTGTCGATGCAATGGAATACTAAAGATATTGGATTTGGGTCATATAACCGTTCTAAGAACTCATGGATATTCTTGTTTGACTATCAAAGAAACCAAACATATGTGTTTGTACGAAAAACATTAGCTTATGAGTCAGAACTAAGTATATGGGAAGACTCAGATGTGAATTATTGGGGGTAATATGGACGTTTTAATCGAAATGCACTTACGAAAGTTTATTCAAGTACGAGCAGAAATCTTGCGTTTGATTGATAAGATAAAAGAATATGGTTTTTACCAAGTAGCACCAGCAGAAAAGAATCTATTGGTTTTTTGGGATAAAAACAATCGCTTGTATTGCGAAGACCAATATCCATATAAGTTTGCTTTTGTTACAAACGATTGTATTGCTGGCTTGACAGATATTAAAACATTTGTTGATTCCATGAGAATGCATATGGTCGAATGGGGCATCAAGAACCCAACTATTGTTGATGACATTAACAAAACATATGATACGCTAATGGGTATTATGTCAAATGTTGAAAACTCTTATAGTCCAACTGACATGTATTATCTGCAAAATCGCAATTCAGTATGGCGTAAAGGTATCACCTCTGATAGCCATTTTGTAACCCATGTGGATGAAATTCCTGAGTATTTACCAATTACTGTGTATGGGTATGATAACGAGTTTGTAGACTTGAGAACAGCTGTCAATCAGATGTATTTACTGAAATGTTGCTTTGACCCATCTCTTGACTATCAGATGAATGACAAATACTTACAGGAGGACTTATTGAATGAACACAATAGCGACACTACGGTATAAAATTGACTTACAAGAATTAGTCGAAGAATACACACAGTTGTCACGTAATGGTGGAGCAGTACCACGTGGCACGTGTCCAATTTGTCACGGAGATAATCCAACAGAATTTTGTATTCTACAAGACCGATACTACTGTCACCGCTGTGGTGCGTCTGGTGATGCCATAAACTTTTATGCCGAAGTTGAGGGTCTACCGTTCTATCAAGCGGTTGAAGCTTTGGCAGAAAAATACGAGGTTTCTACAGATGACCCAACGTATCAAAAACAAAAGAGTATCGTTGGACAAAACACAAAGACAGCACTCAAGTATCATAAAGCGGTTGATGCCGTTCGTGAATATATGAATGTTAAACGTGGTATTAATGATGAAACCTTAGAAGAATTCATGATTGGCTATGACAAGGGCGGATTTCTAAACGTAAAGTCCTCTGGTATTGTCATTCCGATTCAAGATGCGTATGGTCGTATTGTTGGTTTTTCCAAGAGACGACTTGAGGAAACAAATGAACCAAAGTATAAAAACACAAGAGAAGATGATGTGTTTATCAAACGACAATTGTTGTTTAATTACCACAGAGCCATCAAGATGTTAAAACCCAATGGTGTACTACATGTTGCTGAGGGTTATCTTGATGTAATGTCTGCACATCAACAAGGGATTCCATGTGTTGGATACTTGGGTGGACGACTCACGAAAGACCAAATTGTATTACTTTGGGAATTACAAAAGCGATACAATGGTGATATTACCTTTGCATTGGCTGTGGATAATCCAGAGTGTGATGCCACAGGTCGTAAAGCATTGTTAAAGACACGAGAGGACATCAATAAGTATGCCCCAGAGCTTAATGTTCGTGTTGTAATTTACCCAAAATAAATACTTGACACTCTTATAGTATTGTGTTATAGTATAACCATAGAACAACGTATTTGATTAAACAGAAGGATTTTATGAAAGTAGTATCTTACAGACATCTATTTGGAGACAATCAATGGGAGTCAGAAAACTTAGACAAATATGCTGTTATAAAAGATGGCGTTAAATATGCACCGTTAAAAATTGTTAAAAAGACAAACTTTATTTATGAAGAGTATGCTATAAAGGAGATTGAAGTATGAAAGTAATAGCTTTTGAAGATTTATTTATCAGTGGTGATTTTAAATCCGTATGGGATGAGGATGCCATTTTTAAAAACGGTATTAAGTATTTACCACTAAGTACTGTTGAATATGTTGGATTACTATATGATGAGGAAGATATAAAGGAGATTGAAATCTAATGAATATCCTAATAGCATGCGAAGAATCTCAAACGGTCTGCTTAGCCTTTAGAAAACTTGGGTTTAATGCCTATAGTTGCGACCTAGTGGAATGCTCTGGTGGTTATCCAAGGTGGCACATTCATGGCGATGCACTAGATGTCATTAGAAATAACGGTGGTATAACTCAAGATGATAAACGTGTGATGGTTGATAAATGGGATTTAATGATTGCCCATCCACCGTGCACATATTTGACATCTAGTGGGGCAAAATGGTTTTATCACCCAGATGACAAAGGTTTACCAATTGAAGACCGAAGACCACATCCAAAGTTTCCACATCGGAAACAAGACCAGGATGCTGGTGCTGAATTTTTCATGGCGTTATATAATTCCGACATTCCATATATTGCAGTAGAAAATCCTGTTGGTGTTATGTCAACACGTTTTCGTAAGCCAGACCAAATAGTTCAACCATTCATGTTTGGTAATGCAGCACGGAAAACAACGTGTCTATGGCTCAAGGGATTACCACTATTAGAATCAACCAATGTTGTAGACGAGGGTGATACTTTGACATTCAAAAGCGGCAAGCGTATGCAAAAGTGGATTTCCGATGCATTAACCAATACTAATACTGCCGAAGAACGCAGACGATTACGTTCTAAGACGTTCACAGGCATGGCACAAGCGATGGCAAACCAATGGGGAAATTTTGTATTATCACAGGAGGAAAACATATGAAGGATTTTGAGATTATCAAAGACTTAGTGTCAATAGAAGAATATTACCAATATTTAGACCATATGATTTTTCATTATGCAACAATGGAAGTTTCATTAGAACAAGCATTAGAATTAAAATCATATGTAGATGAATTGGTTGATACATTAGAAGAAAACAAAGGTAATAACACATCTGCTAAACTTGATAAATACTTAAAGCAGTCTTATCGTGAATTTTCCAAAGAACAAGAAGAGTCGATGGTTGATGCCGTAGAAGAACATACACAGGATACATCTGATGCAAAATTCAAAGTTGGTGACCGTGTTGTAGTACGCCCTGATGGAAGGACTATTAATAAACAATATTGGGGAACAGTTATCTTAGTATATAAAGATTTACATAGTGATTACAACTATTTAGTAGAATTAGACAATAAAAAACTTGGATGGAAAGCAACTGCTATATTTGATGGTGTTAATTGTGACAATGCATGGTGGGCAGACCCAGAAACTATGGTGCATATGAAAGATTATCTAAAGAAAGATATTTGGTATGATTGCCACAATTTTACACCAGAACAGCTGAGAGAAGTGCTGCATATTGGAACAACAATTGACGTTGTTGTATTGGACGATAGTGAAATTACAAAAGATGATTTAGTTGGTGAATTTTCTTGTGTGTCTCGTGTAGAAGATATTACCACACAGGATGGACAAACCGTAATCGAGGTTAATCGTTGTAATTGCTATCGTAGATATTTTAGGCTAACATAGTATTACATCAGGAGGGCAAATTATGAAATATAGAAACGGTAATGCCGTTGTAACACTTGATTTAAGAGATGGCACACGTGTGATTGAATTTCCTGATAACGAACGATTAACATTAGAGACACCACTTAATATTGACGTTCGAGTTTCTACACGTTGTCCATACGGCTATGACAGCACAACACAACATTCTACTTGTGAATTTTGCCATGAGTCTGCACTTGTGAATGGACATGAGTGTGATTATACGGCATTATTCAGAGTATTTACAGATGCGAATTTACCAAAAGGCACAGAAATTGCACTCGGTGTCAACGAAGTAACAGATGGTTTAATTTCTTTTGTTACTGAGTTGTATTTGATGGGATTAGTTGTCAACATTACAATGAACGAGCGTTATATTCTTGAATATGGCGATACAGGGCTATTAAGATTAAAGCCATATATCTTTGGTCTTGGGATTTCTTATCGCTCCTTACAAGGGTGTTTATCGCTACCAGATTGGATTGCAGAATATCCTCATACGGTTATCCATGTGATTAATGGCATTGATGATTTTACAGATGTCATGGAGCTTGGTGTGAAGTACCGTAAGCTGTTAGTCTTGGGTGAAAAAGACTTTGGCTTTAACCGTGGTAAGGTTGATTTGTCTACTAAAGAACATCAACAATGGAAAACCAATATTATGCAATTGACACAAATCTTTGATGTTGTGTCTTTCGACAACTTAGGGTTGCAACAATTGGATATCCGTGGTAAAATATCTGTAGAAGAATACGATGAATTTTACCAGGGTGAACATTCTATGTATATTAATGCGGTAGAACAATATTTTGCACCATCTAGTCGGACACGCAATAATATTAAATACTTTAGTGAAACCGCAATCAAGCCATATTTTCAATATTGCGAACAACAGGAGGTATCTCATGATTCTAACTAAAGAACAAAGTCAACACCTAGACAAGCTATTGGAAGCAAACTATAGCGAAAAGGAAGAATTGTTTAAAGATTTTCTTTGGGATTATCCAGATTACTTAATGGAAGAAGATTCTGGTATTGACTGGTGCGATGAATACTATAGTGGTCGTTGGATAGTGTTTGAATGTGCTGATGGTCGATACTTTAAGTTGACTTATACAGAACATAATTCTATGCAAGACAGAGATAATTGGGAGTTCTTTGAAGTAAGACCAAAACCAAAAACTATTTTTATTTACGAACCTGTGGAGGAAAACAAATGAAACTAATTAGACACGGAGTCTTTGAAACAAACTCTAGCTCTGCACATTCGTTGGCATACAAACGTACAGTATTGCGTGATTATGAGTACAAAATCAATCCATCCGAATGTTTGAAAGATAGTCGTGTCCGTCTGACAGAAATGCCAGAAGAATATCGCTCGTATGCATATATGCCGTTATACTTTGATGATTACGGCTGGAGTGGTAAATGCTTAACATCTCCTGCCCAAAAACTGAGTTATTTGATGTCGTCCGTTTACCAGTATAAAACTTGGGGAGAAATGTATAGTGACCCATTCTTTAAGCAAATTGTACAATGGTTGACTGAACTAGGTATTGACCTTGAATATGAATACCCAGGTGATGACGAAAGAATTGACGGTTATGTAGACCATCAGTCTTATGACGTGGTGTGTCAACAAATGTTTAATTCTAAAGAAGACTTGCTTACGTATTTATTCAATGATAAAATTACTGTGTATATAGAAAATGATAACGATGATTTCCAAGAATGGGTTGAAAACCCAAGTGATACAATCGGTTATCAAGAAACAATGTATTATGTTTGTTCTCGTGGTAAATGTGCTAAACGTAAATCTTGGGATGACAATACATGTGTTTATTCTGACTTAGTGTATTCTCATGATAATGACTACTTGGGTCAAGCAGTTATAAAGGCTTGTGATAAATCTAAATGGTTATATGCTGCAAGTACGTCTGATGTAAATGCAAATGACTGGATTATTCTTTGGGAGGTAAACAAATATGCAATTAGTAAGAAATAATGTGTTTGAAACCAATAGTTCCTCGGCTCATTCTTTGGCTTTTGGAACATCTAAAATTATCCGAGGTAATGGCTATGGTACAGGCGAGGATGAAAACGACTTTAGTAATCCATTGTATCACCTGTATGAAATCCCAAGTTGCTATCAAGGGTGTACACTATATGAATGGCTTGGGGAATATGGCTGGGGTTATGACGTACTGTCTACACCACAAGAAAAATTCTCGTATTTAATCACAGGTATTGAACAACGTAATGATGGTGGTTTATCCACTAGCCTGTTTTATTTCGAAATAAAACATTGGCTTGAAGAATTGGGTATTCAAGTGATTGAATCATCCGCCGATGAAGAAGGTTATATCGACCACGAAAGTGCATCCTTAATAAATCCATCATTGTTTAAAACCAAAGAAGACTTGATTACATACTTGTTTAATGACAATATTGTGATTTACATTGAGAACGATAATGATGAATATCAAGAGTGGTATACAGGCGAAAGGTCAGAAGATTAATGAAAGATGTATATATTGTCTACAGTGCAACAGGCGAATGGGAAGACTATAGTGAACACATTCAGTATCTAGTGTATGATAAACATTATGCAGAGACACTATTGAAACAATTACAAGACGAAGAACAACGGTTTTCACAAGAGTACACTTTAGTATGCCAACAAAGGGAATTATTCGAGGATGATGACTTGGGAGACCTTTGGATGTCTAAAGTGGAAGACTTGTATTTTGAAGACTTTTTAAATGAGCCTGAGAAGTATCCAGATGTTTTATCCAGGTTTACAACTCAACAGCAAAAACGCTTGTTAGAATACGCTAAGGTGAATCAAAGATGGGAACAACTTGGCGGTTACCTGTATGAAAATGTTGCATATCACATGAGACATTATACACTGGATTGCGATGGCAAAATGACATATGTAATTTGATATGGGGTAGCTTATGAAATATTCAGAAGTATTAGACATAATCTCTATCGGTTCAAAGTGTTATCGAGAAGCATGGAATCATAGTATCTACTTGAGATATAAAATCCTGTTTGATGCCAATGGAATCCCTGTGGACAATGCCTTGGTTGAAATGACAGACCGTGAATACATTGGTATTTATACACCAGAACCACGAGATGAATTTGCAAATGATTGGGTGATTGTTGAATGACACTTGAAAAACAGATTGATAATCTATTGGGTAAACGCTTTGATTTTATTACCATAGATGAGCCAATAGATACGAATACTTTAGATTTGATACAATGGTTACACCACAGTATTCACAGGGATATAAGAACTAAACAAATTCTTGGGATACTTCATATGATTAATACATATGAACGTACAAAAGATATAAACATTCCTGTGTCCGCCGAGTCTCATATTGGTAGAACTGTGGCAAAATGCTTGTTGCCACACAAGATGTCATATGTATGCTCTGGCGAGCTAAAGTTTAAACCGTTGAATATGCCACAGGAGGACTAAGGATGAAGTTCCTTGATATATTTTCTGGTATCGGTGGTATGCACTCTGGTTTAGCAAAAGCTGGTATGGAGTGTGTCGGTTGGTGTGAACTTGGAAAGGAATATTTTAAGCTATGATAGTAAATATGAATGATTTTATCGAGAACTGCAAGAAATGCATTTTAGTTGCCGTTGATTATGGCGATAATAGAGATGAATTGTATCATTCTTTATGTGCTACATGGTATTGTAAAACATCCCAAAATCGTAAGGCATTAATAATGTCAACGCATGATAAGTATAGTGGTATTTATTGGGAAATCACGTATAATAGTCATAAAGATAAGTATTTCATTAATGAATATCATAAGAAATCAAATACTGAAATTACGCTACCAAAGCATTGATTGTATCTAATAATATCTAAGACAGTAAATTAATCACACAGGAGAAAATAATGAATAATTTTCAAGAAAACTGTAAACAAGCGGTGTTCCAAACCATTGATTTTCCAATGAGCTTTTATTGTGGCAGTAAAGAACGAGACGAAGCTATTGATGACACCTATGAATCATTAAATGTTGTGTGGTTCTCAAAGACACTACAAAATCATAAAGCGTTAGTCATGTCTACAGCTGATAGATTTGACCATATCTATTGGGAAGTTACATACAATGGAGATAAAAAAGAGTATTACGTTGACGAATATTCTAAAGTATCTAATAGTGTTTTGCAACTGGAAGATGTTGTCAATGAAACCATGTAAGGATTATAATGATTTATTAATCAATGGATATGACATCGCATCTCTTGAGACTGAACCATTGGATATTACTTGTTTGAATGTTCTTTTAGAGGAATACCCAAGACAAGAAGACCAATACAAGAAAGCATCACGGTTTTGTAAATCCGTAAGTGACTCTATGGTTCTAGCAGATATTGCAACCATGCTGGCAAAACGATGGGAGCGTTCCATTGAAGAAGTTAAAAGCTATTTGAATGTATCAACTACGAGTGGTGAAGAACTATGGGAAAAAGTCCATGGTTTTTCTGATTCGTTTGAAGACTTAAAGTTATTCATTGGTCAAGAGGGTGTTCCACTTGGGTTTCCGTCTATTGATTTGGCACTCGGTGGTGTCAAACGTAGAGAGATTGTATTACTTGGGGCATATACAAACCAAGGCAAATCCTTTTTTGCAGCCAAAGTTGCAGCACATCGGTTGATGGACTCCCAAGATAACATTCTTGTGTTTTCCATGGAAATGCCAAGGGGTCAATTCTTGGCTGAAATCATAAAAGAAATCCTTGGTGTGAACGATGATAAATTACTTGAGATGCTACAAACGGAATCTGGTGTCGAATTATACTCAAGAGTGTCATCCATCCTAGACAAACGTATTCGCATTGTGGATGAACCCAATAAAGACATTGATGATTTATTCAAGATTACGGCTGTATGTCAAGCTAATGATTTCTCTGTGGATTTTGTTGTGTTTGACCATTTTCATTTAATCCCAGAGGTTGATGATATTCCTGTTATGACACGCAATGCCAACAAGATGAAAGAATACGTAAAGCAATTCAATTTGGTGTTGTTTATGCTTTGTCAGTTTAATGAAGACTCTCAATCAAACTTCTCAAAAGACAAAAACAAAAAACCATATGAAGCTGTCTTACGTAATATCAAGGGTGCAAACGCACTCAAGGCAATCGCAGACATTATTCTTTTGTTGTGGCGACCGTATAAAACGGATACACAACTCGACTTTGATGAACGTCAGAAAATCAAAAATATTTCCTGTGTAAAGATTGGGAAGTCTCGAAGACCAATCAAGGGATATGCCGATATCTTTCAATTAAAATATAACGAGGAGACATCACATCTCGAAGAAGTAAATTTCTTTAATTAAATTAAGAATTTACACTTGACATTTTACCACTCATGTGGTATTATAATAATGTACTAAGAGTTAGAACTCTCTTGGTTCATAGCCCTCCTTTCTTAACATAGCCAGCGGAGTAACATCCGTTGGCACACATGGGTCGTTGTTGGATACAATCAAGACACTTGAGCTTGGGTTCGATTCCCAAGAGACCCAATAGCATAAGCGGTGCTACCTACCGTGTCACAAGTGAGCGTTACATGTAGCGATAAATCATGCCAGAGAAAACTGTAAACCATCACTAAAGATGTAAAAAACATGACCGCTTTTGATGTGCGGTGTTAAAACATCAAACAAGTTTCTGATAGCCTTGATAAAACTAACAGGGGTGTATGACCTCATAGTCATACCGTCAGATAAGACGATAAAATCATATGTAAAATGTAGAGAACACTCTATATTTACTGTCGTCATTGTGAAGACGTTAAAACTCGCTTGAGCCTGTCAAGCTACAACAGGTACGCTATAGCATCTACCGCCGATGAGTATAGACGTATACAAACATAAGACACGTAGATTGCAATCTTTGCGTGGTCGAAAGATACAGCAAGGACTGTATGGCGGTAGAATATCGAGAGATGGTGTAACGACAGCACAGCCACAAGGGTGTGGCAAGCACAGGTTCAACTCCTGTTCGCTCGACCACATGGATAGTTGGCAGAGTCTGGTTTATTGCGGCAGTCTTGAAAACTGTTGAGCGGAAACGCTCCGTGGGTTCAAATCCTACACTATCCTCCAGAGCCAGATACATATAGTACGCTATTGTATCACCGAATGGGTTACCCAAGGGTTTCTCATTCGGATGGCATTATATGATTCCCTCCTGATGGTTGCATCTTATGTTTGTAACCATTCGTGTCGCCATAGTTTAATTGGTAGAACCCCAAATGGGCGGTACAGGTTCGACTCCTGTTGGTGGCTGCATGTAAAATCCATATGTTGTATATCGGACGTCATATACACGTGTGGTTATCGAGCTGTGGCGATATGAATTATTATGGGTCAGAACGTAAGCTGACACCACAGCAACAACATGACGGTGTTTCTCACAGGTTTCACCCATAAACCAAACCTGTGATTTATTATCAAAAGACCACTTGAGTATTTTCCCTCCTTTCGTACTCAGGTGGTCTTTTTTTTGTTGACAAACACAGATAAATACTGTATAATATACATAGAATGGAAACACAGGGGGTGAATATGTGAAAGAAAATTCATTCGTGTGTCCTGATGGTGAAACCATATTAGTTAAAGACTGTATGAACCAATGTCGGATGCAACAGCGATGTCTAGCAAAACCATTATTGGTAAACGCAAGTCGTCTCAGAGACCTGAATCGGACACACTTTAGTGTCACAGAAGTATTATCTCCTACGTTGTATATGTATCTAAAGGCTAACAATCCTGAGACAATCAATCCGTTTTCATCCATCGCTGCAACTGTGGGTACATCACTTCATGGCATACTTGAAAATTGCTTGCCACAGAATTATGCTGGTGAGTTTCGATTAAATTACCAAGGTCTCACAGGTCAGATGGACTGTATTGACTTAGAGCATCACGTCTTATATGACTACAAGGTTGTCGGTGCATACAAGTGTGCAACAATGATGGGTGGTAGACCGTTGTGGAAACCATATGTAATCACACGTGGAAAACGCAAAGGTGAAACTGAAATGAGACAACAATGGGTGTACGATGGATTGCATCATTATGGAGACTATTGTAAACAACAAAATTTGTATCGAATATTATTGAATAAGCATGGCATACCAATCAATGACATGTTCTTACAAGTGATAATTAAAGAGCCAATCAATACGATTAAAACCTTTAATCTTGATAGACAATGTTATTTGATACCACTACCAAAGATGAATGACCAACGACTTCTTGACTATGCACTATATAAGAAAGATGCCTTGGTTGATGCCATCGCCAACAATAGATTGCCAAAAGAATGTTCTGCAAAAGAACGATGGGTATCCAAGACATATCCATTAGGTCGCAAGTGTCAAGATTACTGTTCTGTTTCATACTGTTGTCCATATTATCAGAAGAAATTACAAAAACTACAGGAGAAAAAACGATGATTAATATTAAAACACAAGAGTTTATGACGACCACTCGATATGTGGTAACGTCAATCAAAAAACAATCACGAACAGCGTTCGTAAATGAAATCAAAGTCGGTGATGAATTCTATATCTGTACCAAGTTGCATGGTGAACGCACCCAAGCAGGGTATCTTGCTCCACGAGTTAGATTATATTTCCCTGACAAAAACAAATACACAAAATATACTACACAAGAACGCATGCAACAAATCTTTGGTTTTAACTTTGATGCAGAACCTGTTAAGTTATTAAGCGAAAGAGAAGACGTATGATTTTAGTCGGAAGAGCAGGCGTTGGTAAGGATACTGTGGCAGACCTATTGGTTGGCAATCTACCGAGATATGCTTTTGCTGATGCCATTAAAGAAACAGTCCAAATTATTCAAGACCAAGGCACAGATGCTGGTATGGAATACTTGGCAGACTTGAGTGGTCATACCACAGATGAAATCATTGGTATTCTACCTGTGGTGCAGACGATTGAAAAAACCGTCTTAGACGGCAAACAACGTAAGCATTTACAATCGCTTGGCAATGGTTTACGAGCAATGTTTAAAGACTTTTGGATTATTGTCTTGCGTAATAAACTTGTGAGAGATAACCCAGATGGATACATTGTGACCGACTGTCGCTATCTTAATGAGTTGCAGATGTTACAAGAACTAGATGTTGGTCTTCCCTGCTACAGGAAGTCAATCTTCATTAGTGCGAATAAAAAAGAACGTATCAAGCGTATGAAGCAACGTGATGGTTCTTGTGATACGACTAGATTGAATGACGTGTCTGAAACATCTGTTGACGAACTCAAGGGGTATTGTGATTATAAGATTAATAACTCTAAGGGATATGCTGATTTGATTGTCTCTGTAGATAAAATCAATATGGATATTCTAAAAGACAGACAGGAGTCAGACAATGGTTAAAGAACTACATATGATTTCCATTATTGATTATCGGACAAATGAATTAAAAGCAGAAATCAGACGACAAATGTTAGATTCCGAGTTATCAAAGGAGCAGGCTGTTAAGTTAATATCTAAGGCATATGATGACATAACAGATACCGTATGCCGTTTATACGACAGAGCAGAGGTTTAATTAATGAAATTAATTTATTCAGCAACAGTTTATGGTGAACCAGTACCACAAGGTAGACCACGGTTGTGTGGTCGAGGACGTTTCGTGAGAGCATATGACCCTCCGAAGTCCAAAGCATACAAACAGTTGATAAAAGACACAATCAAACATCCAAAAGAGGTGACAGATGTGCCACTACTGTTTGAACTTGATATTTATCGTAAAATACCTAAAAGTGGTTCATATAAATTAAGAACAGACATGAGAGATGGTCTTGTGTTGCCGACTAAGAAACCAGATGTTGATAACGTGCTGAAAGGCGTAATGGATGCACTTAGCGGTATTGTATGGCACGATGACAACCAAGTGTGTGATGTCATCTGTCGTAAACGCTATAGTGATAATCCTCGGATTGAATTCAAGGTGTACGATATTACACCATAACGGAGTGAGATACAAATGCTAGAACAAAAATTAACAAATACAGATGGACTTAATAAACTTTGGGGCGAACACCTTGTGTGGTTTGATAGTGTAAAATACCATTTGATTTCTACTGAAGACCCACAATCGGAAGATGTTCGCAAGTATCATAAACATTGGGTTGTATTCTTGACAGGCAATGTCGATGAAGATATTTCTGAAATTCAACGACAAACATTCTTGACAAATGAAACATTGGATGAGTGCTTGTGTGACATCGGTATTGTAGAAGATGACTGTGGTATTGAACCAGAAGATATTGTCAAAAGAGCAACAGTTGATAAAAATGGCGATGTCTCTGAGGACTTATTTCTCAAGGAGCATCTTGCATTAAACAACAAAAATACCATTGCTGTATATGAGATTGCAGACGATAATCAAACGAAAACTGCGAAGATTATCTCTGGTGCGATTGAACACGGATACACTTTAAAAGAAGCCATGATTTGGGCGATGCAACTTGGATATATGGCTCAAGACAAGATTGTCAAACAATTAGAAGACACAATTAGTGCGGTGGAATCATGGACTATTTAGTAATACTTGTAATATTAAAATACATATTAAACATTACATTCACCGTATGGTTTGCATATGTTATTTATGCGGCATTGCGTGAGTGGTACTATTGGTTTAAACATAAATAATACAGGAGATACACATATGATTAAAATTATGGATAAATTATTGGGCGTGACGATGTTGGCTGGTATGTTGTTATTCTTGGGTGTTCAACCCTCGCATGCATACCCTCTACTAGCAAATGTATCAGCCTATACAGAACATGGAACGATGGCAAACGGTGAGTGGACACACGAGGGTGCAATCGCAGCAGATGACTTACCGTTTGGTACACATGTAATTATCAATGGTCGTGAATATGTTGTAAAAGACCGTTTTGGCGGTGGTTATTCTAATGCAATTGACATTTGGATGCCATCATATGACGAAGCCATTGAATTTGGTCGTCAGTATTTGACTGTGGAAGTCTTATTGTAACAGGAGGAATTATGTCAAAAAGAACACGTGGTTTTGAATGGGTATCACATCTACCAGGAGTTGCAAAATGTCCTGTAAGGGGTTCAGTCCACAGTGCTGGCTATGATATTTGTGCTATTAAAGATTATGTAATTAGACCAAACCAATCAGTAGTCATTCATACTGGTGTTAAAGCGTATATGCCGAAAGATGAGTACTTAGACTTACGTGTACGTTCAAGCCTTGGTATTAAACGTCAATTAATGCTTGCGACAGGTGCATCCGTTATTGATTCTGATTACTATGATAATCCTGATAACGAAGGTGAGATTATGGTTGTATTGCACAATTATGGGTCTGTAACACAAAAAATCGAAGCAGGAGAACGTATCGTACAAGGTATCTTTACTAGGTATTACTTGGCAGATAATGACAACGTAACTACAAAACGTACAGGTGGCACAGGGTCTACAAACAAATAATAACAGGGAGAAAACACATCCATGTATAAGCGATATATGTTTTTAGTGGATATGTTTAAGAATGGGGAGTTGTATCGTGTTTCTATATATGGTCAAAACAGGGAATTGATACAACAATATTTATACTCAATTTCACCAGAGGTTATATTCTTGCGTGAAGACGAGGAAACAGATAAACAACAAAAGAAACGCACCAAAGGTAAGTTCCGCTCAGTATATTACAACGGAGAAAACATTGGAACAATCGTACAATGTGAATTTCGTGTTGACCGTTGCCAATCCATTGGTGAACGCTCTAAGAAATTAACAGGTGTTGATGAAAGATATACGGTGGTCAAATGAATAAACTAATGAATTTCTTTTGCAGCAACGCAGATGTGTTGACCGCTGTACACGAGTTTGATAATCGCATGTCATTTCAAGAGTTTAATCAAAATCGGATTTCAAACAAAATTATTCGTAAGTTAAAACGTTATAGAGAGTTTGATTATGAACGCTCACCAGAAGATATTTTGATTGAACAAGAAGAATTGACCGAGATGACATATGCGTTTTTACAACTACAGAATAAACTTGGGTCTGCGAACATGAGCCGTTTAATCATGCGATATGGCTATAAGATGAAAGTCAAAGACATTGCCATACAGTTTGGCGAATACAAGATGTTGACATCAAGACGTCTCAAGAAGGCATACAAGATGGCTAAAGAAATCATTGAGCGATTAATTGACGAAGGTGTTCTCGACAAAGAAGTCTTATACCAAGACGTTCGATACTATGAAGCAAAGACACCAACCATTAAAGTAAATTATCCTTTTGACTCTGCACGAGAGACATTTAAACGCATGTACAAATACGCAGGTGAGCAACGTCCGATGACAACTTGTAAAGCCATTGAATATCTTGACGAGTCATTTGGTGATACAAACACTATTTGTAATTTCTGCGGCAACCAATGTTCTCGCAAGAAAACCATGGAGGAACGAACTTGAATATTGCTGAACAGTCATTTAATTTAAACAAATTAGATGTCCGTGTGGAATCAGACCGAGCGTTTATTGCTGATGTGTCAGATATTCACGTTGGAAACGTCTACCACAACCGAACGAAATTTGAAGATTTTATCTCAAAGGTTAAGTCTATTGATAATCTATATTTGATTATCGGTGGTGATTCTACTGATAATGCCACCACGTCATCCGCATCATCTGTATTTGAACAATCGGAACACGGTGGAGACCAAGTACTGACTGCTTACAAGCTGTTAGAGCCGATTAAAGACCGTATTTTATTTTGCCGAAGCGGCAACCATGGATATGAACGTGCGTTGAAACACAACCGTTTAATTCCTGAGCAGATGCTGGCGGAATTGTTGGGTGTGCCGTTTTACCATGGTATGGCTTCTGTATTCTTTAATGTCAATAAGAACTTATATGTGCTTGGTACATGGCATAACTCAAAGAAACCTGATAAAATGGAATGGTTGCATACCGATGTTACATTCTACGAACATCTACATAAGACAACTTATGAGCGGACACTCGTGGCAGAACCAAATCGCATTGCCAAATGTTGGTCTTTGATTGAACATTATGATGTACAGACTGGCTCATTCTTGGGTTGGGGCGGCTATTCTGCTGACAAGGGTTATCGTCCAAACGACAGTGGAACGTCTGTGGTTGAATTCTCTGGTGAACGCAATAAGAAGTCTATTCGAGTTCATGACAGTATTGACCGACTGTTAGAGCTAGAAGAGTTACGAAAGCGTGTATCGGATGGCAACAAATAAAAAGATAACCAAACGCAAACGCAAGCCGTCTATCCCAAAGACACCGCTCGATGCAATACATAAGAAGTGTCGAGAGTGTTGCTGTGGTACTCTTGAAGAAGTTCGTTTGTGTGAAATCACGGAATGTGCCTTATGGCATTACCGATTGACGGAAGATTAATTTCTTCCGTCTTTTTTATTTGTTGTTGACATATGTTTTTAACCGTGGTATTCTATATGTAATAAATCTATTGTTTGAAACACAGGAGGTACATATGTTACAATCTAAATATTTAACACAAGATAGTCTTGAGATTTATTTTAGAGAATGCTATAGACTTGGATTCAATTATATATTTTATAATACGGATAAACGTTGTTATGTACTATCTAAAGAAAAACCAGTGCTAGGTCTGACATTTACATATTGTAATGGAGAGCAACATGTCTTATCCTCATATTTCTCTGAGGTAGTATTAAAAGATTTGTTATCTGACAGACGATATATTAAAATTGATGAACATATTAATGTAGTCGATTGGTCTCAAGTGGCTGTTGATACACCAATTTTTGTAAGAAGTAGTATCGAAGAAGATTGGAGTCGTAGACATTTTGCTAAGTATAAGGACGGAAAAGTGTGTGCATGGTCTTATGGTAAAACATCGTGGAGTGAAGAGACGTTCAGTGCTTGGAAATACGCCAAACTAGCGGAAACAAAAGATTGATACTGTGGGAGACACACAAGGTGTCTCCCTTTTGTTTTTTACAAAAGATTTAAAAATAAGCATTGACACCATAATATTATCGTGTTATTATAAAACCATAGATAAAACATATTATTCAACAGGAGGAATGAATTATGGAATTAGCACACGTAAAATCTTTTGTTTCTAACGAGTGGTTTGTTAAGACAGAAGTATTGCCACCAAGCTGGATGCACACAGAACGGCAACAATGGTGGTTTTCATTTCCAAATGATTTATGTGCATCGGTATTGCGTGGGTCTACAACATATGGCGGTCGTCATGGTTTATTCGAACTAGCTGTTATGTTTGGTGGTCAGTGTTATTATGGCACTCCAGTTACAAGCGATGTCCTTGGTCATCTAAATGAGAGCGAAGTTCTCGCTACGCTGGACAAAATCGCATCCCTTGTGGAAGACGAAGATGGAGATTGGGTGTATGCTCGGTAACAATTGGGGCGGTGGTCGCAAGATACCACAAAAGCGTGAGTACTACTTGGAATATGGCGATGGCTTTGACAATGTATTAAACAAATGTAAATCCCTGTGTGGATGTCATAAGTGTGGCTCAAAGCCAATCCCAATTCTACAACACCAGCGTTCAAAAGATGAACATTGGATATACTTATGTTGCCCCAAGCATCCTAAGAACCGCACATACATTAATTTGGATTACACCGCCATGTATAAGGCATGGGAATTTTTACAAAAACAGGAGAAGAATTATGGATAGAAAACTAAAAGAAAAATTATTTATGTTTATCGACATCGCATCTGTATTTATTACCCTTGGGTCATTTATTCAAGTGTTTATCTTTGGTAATCAAGATTGGTTTGGAGCAATGTTATTATGTTTGGCAATCTCTTGTTTCTTACCATTGTTTGATTAACAGGAGGTATATATGCGTTTCAGTCAAGCGTATGAACAATTGCTATATGGTGCAGCCATCCGCAGATATCATTGGGGTGCAAACCAATATCTACGCATGAAAAATCATCAGCTATATATGTATGCTAATGGTACTCAACAAAAGGTTGACTGCATTAAGGCTTCTGCCATTGTTGCAACTGATTGGCAACTATGCGATGACACATGCCAATCAACACGAGTGCCAAAAGAAGATTTACTACAGTATTTACAACAGTTAAACGAGTCATTATAAACACAGGAGGACATATGAAAACATCGGTTAGAATTAACGGAGTGGTCATTGAAGACTCCATTAGAAAAATTGAAGAATCCTCTGTATTGGTCGATAAGCTGCTGGAGACGTTCAATAACACGGCATTTACATCCGTTGAAGACGTCATGGTTTACTTGTATAGACTTAAAGAAAACATGAGTACTAGACATCAATGGAAACACAAGCATCTTAGAGGTTTATTACGACAACAGAATATTCGTTTGTGTGACTTGTCAGAACGCACAGGTATTAATTCCGCTACGTTGTCTCTAAAGATGAATGGTAGCAAACCATGGACTGAATCAGACAAAGATGCTATCTTGAGTGTCCTTGGGTTGCCATATTCAAAACAATTGGATAAAGAACTATTTGAAGCACAGGAGAAAAACTAATGTTTAGATATGGAGATATAGTCATAGAAGATACTTTAGAAAAATCGGCTCTAGACAATAATCCGCTGATGTTTATCCAGGAAGTTCTCGTGGATAAAAACTATTGTGTAGTCTATGATTTATTTGCAAATAGATTAAATTTTATGCCTATAAAAGACTTAACACCTAGGGTACAATTTATAGGATTACAACTATTGGAAATCAATCCAAAATATATTAGGAATGATACTGTTCGTTGTCAACTAGAAGTATTTATGAATCAACAGGAACAGATTGCTATGCAAAAATATGTATTTCTTAAAGGCACTATAGACAGAGGAGTCACATTAAATATAAACAATAAAAAATGGACTCCATCAGGTGTGTACTTTCAACCATATGACAGAGTGTATTGGCAAGACATGATTGTTTTTACAGGGTGGTCATCCATAGGGTATACCGACGACATTCTGTTGTCAACACTATTGCCTAATAGTAGATATTTAACAAACCTTGTGGAGATAGACTAATGAGAACACAATACACAGTCCAATGGTCTAACAGCTTAACCAATGAGTTGCATACACACGGAACTTATGATACAATAGATTTGGCAATACAATCAATCAAAGATTGGTGGAAAATCAATGATTATACTCCAAAGTATATACGTGTGATAGACCATGGGGATAACCTTATGATTGACTATGGATTGCACTATTGCTTTTATTCTATTGTGCAAATTACAGGAGGAATGAATGAATAAAGACACAAGTCCATACCAACGAGTTCATGAAACGATGTCAACTATTGCAAAGGGCGTTGGTAAGAATACTACTGATATAAAACTTAATGAAAAGTCTTTAGAAGAGCTATGGCTGGCAAACCAAAATACTATAAATGCGTTAGAGAAAATTAATAGTGTACTCGACAGTAATACTGAGTTGCATAGATTACATGCACAACATATAGCCAAACATCAATTACAAATTCAAGAATTATCAGAAGAAATCAGACATACAAAACGAGCATTGTTGATTTACATATGGGTTGTCATTGTGATTAACCTTGGTTTTCTTGTGTATTCTATAATGTAATATCATGGGTGTAAAATGAGTAATACGTATGATAAAATTATGAAAATGCTGTGTGAGAAACCATTTGACGAAATAGATAAAGAGCATCAAGATTTATTATTCCATCTATGGTTAATTGAAGAAAACAACCAAGACTTAGCAGAATTTTGTCTTGACTCTTTTGGGTCTTACGAATATATTGAGGAATGGGATGAACTCATAAATACAACGATTTACAATCATGTGTTATTTAAAAATATCAAAGATAACACACTTCACATCTTAAAAAGCACATATGACCCTAAAGCATATGAATTTTACAACTTTCAGTTCTATCAAGTACAACGTAAGCTGGTACAAAAGTATGAATACGAAAGGGTTTAGCATATGAATGGATTATGGGATAAGAACAATGGTTATCAACCTCCGTTTGACCGCTTGTGTCAAAAAGTGGAAGAACAAGAGAAAATTATCAAAGAATTAAATAAAAGAATTGACGCTTTGGAATAATCACCCAAGAAAGATTTTAGCAGTATAGCACTGGATTGGTTAATGATTTTTACTGTTGTTTCAGTTGTGCTCTGTTGGGTGATTATTCCTGCGTTTAGTATTTGGTTTAAATAATAGGGAGGGTAAGTATGCATTCAGAATTCGATAAGATTGTGTCTATGGAGTTAAGCCGTAATGTAGACCAATTTGTCAGACAAAAGGGTTTTAATAAAAACTTTATCTTAGATTGTTTTATTGAGGAAGAATTCTATTTAGATGATGCCATAATGCATGTCGCAGACGAAACCAAAGAAGAAGACGGTCGTATTTACTTTTCCGTTACCAACACAGAAACCAACGAGAAACAATGGATTGAGCTGCATGACTTAATCGACAGAATTCTTATGGTAGATAAGTTATGATTTTTAGGAGGTATAATATGTATTATTTAAGTGATTGTAGAGATTTGCCAAAGATTAAACGTATTGAAATTCAGCCATTCGATGATGACTTAGATATTGAAGTCATTTGGGTTAAATCTGAGGACGATTATAGTGTAGCCATGAGAGAAGTCTTAGAAGTGGTTAATGACATGTTTAACCTAGACTTAACAATCAAACGTGAAAATAGTCAAGATTATCTATTTGATGGTGATAAACGCATTGAATATGTTAATGTCGGATGGGAGTGCGAACATAATTTATGTTATGATTTAATTGTTTTAGCACGTTATTTAGAAGATAAAATTATGGATATAGAAATTGAGTAAATTATGAAAAACAAAAAATACATGTGTAAGCTATTAAATACTAGTTATCTGAATTCTACAGAAAATCAACTAAATAAACTGTTTAAAGACGGCTGGTTCTTCCATAGCGTATTTACTGTTGGTCTAGCTCATGGTGGTACAGCCGATTATGTTGTGCTATATAAGCAGGGGGACAGATGGAATTAAAAACAGAAGCTATTATAAAAATAAAACAATTAATCAAACGAGTACAACAAGCAGATGACGACTATGAATTTGAGTATGTAACTGTCGAAGAGGTTAATTTCTATAATGAGTCTTTTTGGGAATTGGTTATATTAATTGAAAATGCTACAGGATATAAATTATATGGAGAGGATACATGCGAGTAGAACTACAGAATTATACATCATTAAACACATCTGCACATGCGATGGGTCAATGCTATGGCAAGACAGTAGATGAAAACGCATTGGTTCGTGCCATCCGTAGTGGACATTTGTCTCTTTTAGAGCATACAATCGTATCATTTGACATCGAAATGTCTCAAAAGTGTTTGGCTCAAATCACACGTCACAGACATTTGTCTTTTACCGTAAAATCAACACGTGGTACAAACTTTGGTGATGCATCGTGGTTTGACAACACGGAACACCCTGAGATTTCAGACGACATGGGTAAGCTTATTAACAAGTTAATAGAAAACCAAATTATCGAATACAGGCGTTTGATTCAATCAGGTGTTCCATATCAAGTTGCAGCATATGTACTACCATTGGGAACAAACGTAACAATGACCGTGAGTGGCAACCTGAGGGCATGGATGGAGTATTTACCAAAGCGACTCTGCAAACGAGCATCCACAGAACATCAACAGATTGCACGTTTGATTTTTGAACGCTTGAATTACTTGTATCCGTCTATTGTGAATTTGGAAATGCTTGGTATGTGCATTGGGTGTAAAGAAATCTCGTGTGACTTTACGTCTCACAAGAAACAGCCAAAAGAACCAGTTGTATTGGATTTAAAACAGGAGAAAACACATGAATAAATTAGTACTTGGATTCGCAGCATTATTGGCAGTTGTTTTAACTATTGGTGCTGTGGTGACAAAAATCGTATGGATTGCCACATTTAGTGCATTTGTATTAGCTTTAATTGGATTGTTTGGTGTGACCATGAGTGTCGCATGGGGATTACTGTGGTTTGCACTCAAGTTGACATTGGGCATGTTCATTTTGTTAGTCATTGGTAAAGTCCTTGGCGACAACATGAAAGGGTAAACATATGGATTATAAATTATATACCATTAGCATGCACGGCAATTTTTCAATCGAGAAAGACTTTGTGGCACAGTCTAAAGAAGATGCATACTCTTTAGCAGAAGAATTTCTTGATGATTTATATCTAAGTAGTATGAATTTTGATGACGACTTTGACTCAGTTATTTATAGCACAGTAGATATTGTATCAGAAATACAGGAGGACTTATAATGCAAACATATGAAGTAGAAATTAGCGGTGAACTATGGGGTACGGTTCTTGTTGAAGCAGAGTCAGAAGAAGCCGCAGAACAATACATCAATAATCTACCACTCACCACAGACATTATAACTTTATTACAAATGGATTTAGATGCTGATGTTTCAAATATTGGTGTTGAATCTGTCAACGAGGAATAACAATGGATGTAAAAATACCGTTTCAACCAGGTGATATCATTCAACATAAAGACGGTGGTTGTGCCATTGTCAATCATGTGAATGAGTACTTGTGCCTAGTCGGATGCTTCAATAGCACCACAGCATATACCCTCGGTGAAGGAGACTTTGAGATATGGCATAAGATTGGCACATATGACTTAACCAATATTGCATCCGCCATCAAACAAGCTAAAGATGAATACATTGACATACAAACTCAAGTTAATATGGCACTTCAAATCATGGGTCATACATATGCTCATGCAGGCGACTCACGCAGAACTTTAATTGGAGACACAATTTCTGTAAATAAAGAATTAAACAAAGTTTTTATTCAAGTGTATCCTGATATTGGAGACCCATATACGTCCGAGCCAGTATTAGATATTATTAAAAGATTTGACATAAAAATTTAAAAATAATTGTTGACACACAAAACCCCAGCTGATATAATGTAGTCAACAGGTAAATAAAACACCTGTTAAACATTAGATTATCTGGGGTTTTTATTCTTTGGAAAGGAAGGAGCAATATATGAACCTAATGCGAGAAATCACAAGAGAATGTGACCAACGAACAAAAACAATTAAACAGATGACACAAAACGGTCAACGATTGTCAACACAGGATAAAAAATCCGCACGGACATTAATCGGTAATGCAATCAAATGGGATTGCGACCGTGCAGCATTTGCATTAAGTTTGGCTTTGGATGAAAACATGGCGGTGGTTTAATGCAACCGACAGAAAAAGAACTCAAGAAGATTATGCGGTCTCTAAAGGCTGGTCGAAAGTTGTTAAAACAGGCAGAAAAGCCAAAGAAATTATCTCAAGAAGAAAAACAACGGCTATGGCAAGAACAAGCCAAATTATTGCATGACCCATATTGTGCATGGTATTGTGCAATGGTACGTGATATTATTTTAAGAAAGCAGGATTAATTATGTTATTTAAACTTAGTTTAGACACAAGTACACACTTTATTAGAAGTTTCTCTTTCGATGCACAGGCGTCAAAATTAATTATTCTTGATAACGAGCTTAGCGGATTATCCATTCATTTGCCAGTTTCTAAAGTCGAACCTGTGTTGTTATCTAAAATGTTTAATACAATGACTCACCAACTTATGGAAGATGCCATTGAAACCAACAAAGGTTATGTATACTTGAATTTGAGAACCTTTATTGAAAACTATGAGAGTGCTTTGAAGGAAACCTATCATAGAAAACGTAAGGTCTATGAGTTATAAACGCAGGAGGGTCTTATGTCTAAATTACCGGAGTTTTTACAACATATGACATGCTTTGATGGTAGACAATCGCAATCAGCAGAAGAATTCCTAAAGGGTTTCTATGCAAGAGAAGCAGAACGCAGAAAACATATGAAAGTCTGCACTGGTTGTGGTAAATGGTTTACACCGACAGAGCCTGGTCAAGAATATCATAATGATACGTGCCGTCAGAAGCACTATAGTAGATTATATCAACAGCAACGTCAAGAATTAATTGACGAGGAATTACGAAACGGAGGATGGGTTTTATGACAGACAATCAAATTACAAAAGAAGAAATTATTGACGCCACAGCCAGCTATTATTTGACTTACTATATGAATAAAATTGCAACTAATATGGAGTCAAACAAAACTAAAGAACCAAATATTGTACTACACCACTTGAGATATTCTATGTATAAATCGTTGCTAAAAACTATTCAAGACCAGCATTTGTCGATTTATGGTTTACAACAACAGATTGCCGAATGGAAAACCATTCGTAAAATTAAAGATATTAAACTATTGTTGCCAAACGCCAATACAGAGGAACTAACGAAAGCTGATTTACAGAATGTCCGTTTGTTAGTACGTGAGATAGACCAAATTGTAAAATTAGTAATAACTCAACTAACTAAGGTATTGGACAAATGCGATTCTTTGGTTGATAAACAAGAACCAACACAGGAGGATAACTAATGGAAACGCAAGATTTAAACGAAATAATTAAACAACAGAACGAAATTATTGCGGTTAAAGACTCTAAGATTGAGATTCTGGAAGAACACATCGGTGAGCTAAAGAATAAAATCAGAAACCTCTCAGATGAAGTCTTTTGGCTTGAATACGATAAGTCTTACCGCCAACAGGAATCAAAAGAATCTCATGACTGGTTCGGACTTGTTATGTTTATTGTTGCTCTAGGGGCAGTTATGGCAATGGTGATGTTATGCCGATAAACAATAATAAAGATTTTTGGGATACAATGTTTAATGCCTTGTATAATACATCAGAACAAGATTGGAGTGACTTTGTGAAAACATTTGACGAGCAACATAAGAAAAATACAAATGTTATTCAATGGTTTTCTAAAGGATATATCTTTAAGGGCAACCAAAGATTACCTATTGATGAAAAACTATTGGTAAATAAATACATATGTTTTTATATGAAAGAAAATACTCCAGATGCTGACAGCGGATATCTTATGTCTACTAAAGAGTTGCAAGCTTTGGGTGATTTCTTAGGCGAAAATCAAGATATTTTTACAGAAAACATGAATTCTCAAACCGCAGCACTATATAGAGATTCCTTGGAATGGCTTCAAGCAGCACTTGACTTAAATAAGACTGGTTGCGAAGTTTATATTAAAGTTGTGAAGGAGTAATCTTATGAACACAAAACAAGAGCTGATAGAACAAATATACTCCATAGTTACTAAACTAGAGTGTAAGACTTTAGTACGGCTAGATAATATCTCTTTAGTAATATTCCATAATGTTCTCGGTGACTATGGAGAACTATTATCTAAGAGAGATATTTATGTATATGATAACGAAGTATATCTTGGTAGTATTTATGATGAATGTGATGGTATTTATTACAATGGGTTTGATACTATAGAGGAGAAACCATTGTTAAAATCTATTATAGAGCAACTACAGACCAGACAGGAGGATTAAATGCATCGGTATCACATTAGATTGACCTATGGGAACACAACTAAAAGTATTACAGTTGTTGACCTACGTGGGTTACATGACTTTTCTACACGGTTAAAAATACTATTGTCAGAAAAAAAAACATCTGTATTTTTACTAGATGAAACAAGCATGGAACAACAACCGCAGACACCACGACTTGTCAACATAAGCACAGCAGACGAGATTCTAATAAGCGAGGTGTCTCATGACAGTAAGACAACTAATTGATATTATTAATCTATACCCAGATGAGATGAATGTCTACGTGGAATTTTACGATGGGTGGGAAGAATATCTGTCAAAAGAAATTGACGTCAGAGAAGATTATGAATACATAGAATGTTATGGCACAGATAAAACTTGTTTGCATATCACTGGGTCTAAAGAATATTAACAGGAGGAACTAATGTACGTAACTAATGAGCAAGAGTGGTGTTGGACTACAGATGACACCTGTGGTATACCACAGAATTCTATTGAAGATGCTATTAGAAATTTCTATGAAGACGACTGTGATAATTTGGACTACCCATTAGTAGAAATCGGTCATCCATCATATTATATACCACAAATGTTTGATGCGGAATCTCTTATGTGGGATATGAATGATAAAATCGCAGAAGAATTTGATATTGATTTCAACGATGAATTAACGGTAGACCAAAACTTACAGCTAGAGGACTTATTGCAACAGACTTTATATAAGTTCTTAAAACAACATAATCTACATGAGCGTGTATGGACTGTGTTTGAGTCTAAAGAATATAATCCTGATGACTATGGTATTAGTCGCACAGATTATGATTATTCACAGGAGTAACACATGTTTCAAAACTACTTTAAAATAAACGATTTGATTGAATCTATGGAAAAACCTGATACTATTTCATTAGGCGACTATTTAGTAACCGTTAAATACAATGTTTGTACTCCTTTTGGTAAATTACTGTATGAAAAAGAAATTGTCATTCACAAGAATAAGACTGTCGCTTTTTATATTCAGATAGACGACAAAGGTTTCTACCTCAGTGGATACAATCCAGAGTTTCAATCTGAACATGTATTAACAGATGTTGTTGATAAATTAACAGCACTTACAAGAGGATAATAATGACAGAACCTAAGAAACTCACAAAAGAAGAACGCAAGAAACAACATCGGATACACGAGCAGCGAATAAGCTTGTTTAAACAAATTGTTGAACGCATTATGAGATACCGTCAATTGGTTGATAAAGACTTTGGTGTTCCCAACGCAAGTCATAATATTATCCGTTTTATACGACAATTCAATGAGGATGGCGAGCATACGCATACACTGGTGGTGTTATACGGATGTATGGGTCAAGCGTTGATACAAGTGGAATTTGATGACTATTACTTGTGTGGCGACTTTAAGTATTTATCGTATGATTACAATTTAATGGATTCTATTTTAGATGAATACGCACGTAAGTATAAATTCCCAGGATATAATATTTAAACAGGAGGAATTTCATATCTAAAAAACCAATGCTTAAAATACAAATGGATTTAACGCCAGATATTATACAAGATATTAAACACTTGTTTTCTATGCAGGAGTATAAATTTTCAGAAATTAAAGCACCTGTTATATCTGGTGGAGTAACACCTGAACAGGTAACCACAAGGTTGATGCAAACAAGACCAATTGAAGAACCTGAGATGATTAAAACCTTAAAAACACCAAAGGGTCTTATTAAAGTTGGTGATGTTGTCGTTTATAATACTACTAATAACACAGCATATATCGGCACAGTCAATAATTTTATCGATAATAAAATCTATATTGCAGATTCTATACTAATCAGTATCTTACAGGGGATTAAGGTATCTAGGGGAACTATATATAGTTGTTCTAAAGATGACATAGGTACTGTTATACCAAAAACCAACGACCAAACTCCAAAAAATTAAAAACCAAAATTTAAAAATTAAGATTTCAAAAATAAGATTTAATACCATTAGACACCATAAATTTTAAATAAATGTGTTGACATCTTATAAAGTCTATGGTATTATACTTATAGACAACAGCAACAGAAATCTATGGAAACAAAAATCACCACCATATACAGAATATCCACATAAAAAACTATACTCCTATAAGACAAAATAAATTATCAACCACATACAAAGCATTAAACAGCTGTTGTCTACACAAGAGACCACTTGGGTTTATCAAACAGATGTATCGCCATGTGCGGCATCACATATGATACTCCTGGTGGTCTTTTTTTTTGTTGAGCTAGTGTTTTTATATACAAATCCACGACTTAACAATATATAACAATTATCACATATGATATTTTGGTGATACCATCTCATGTTTAATACTATGCAAGCATGGGTTGCAATACATATGCTTATTGCCTTACATCGTCACAAGTCATGGAATTAATAGTTTAATAACCACATATATCTTATGAGACAAAACCATTGATATATATCACGCATAAAACGCTTGTATTTAACATGTGTGGTGTGTTTGCTGTGGATTACATATAAGTATATCACCGTGGTATCACGCATGCCATATAGACCATATATAATGATTTTTATTGGTATA
>ERZ773028.126-NODE-126-length-67060-cov-8.221536_pt1 | contig 67060 bp, 48 predicted proteins | sample MGYA00511123_ERZ773028 | MGnify/ENA primary metagenome ERZ773028 (study PRJEB29015, sample SAMEA2738134) | human oral metagenome | biome: human oral; feature: human-associated habitat; material: saliva | place: China | collected 2206 ... | reverse complement strand
CCATATTTCTGACTTATTATCTATAAAATATTGAGTAATAATCGGTTGTAAATACCTGAGATTGATTTTCCGACGCAAAGATATTGAAGATATGCTTTCTTGCAAGAATGATATTTTAGGGGCGAACATTCGAGTTAGCCTGACAAGGAGATTGACATAGCTGAATACATCGGATCTACAACTGAACCTACACATCGCCGACCCAGGGCTTTCACTCCTAATCCTGCGCCATCGTCTCCACGAGATCCACCACGAGCGCCCGTTCTGAAGCCAGATCTCCTAAGCCTTACTTCCGCCCTTAGCCTTACGCTTCTTCCCCCACTTACGCTGGTAGAAGATATAGTACCCCGTCAGCGGGAGCGATGCACCGAAGAGCGCAGCTAAGACGTAGCAGATACGTGTGAAGAGACCGCCCCAAGCCCCCGTGTGGATCGAGTAGATCCAGCCGCGGAGCTTCTTGTCTCGCTTGGCCTCACGATAAGCCTTGTAGTCGGTCATCTGCCCCGTCTTTTTGTCGAAGCGAAAGCTATCCGCAGCACGGATATTGCCCAGCCCATCAAGGGGTACCTCGACCTCACCATCCTTGACCGTGATCTCCGCATAGTCTGCTTCGGAGGCCTCTATGACATAGCTCACAGCCTCCTCCCAATAGATATAGGAGGCAGGGAGCTTGGCCTGCTCGGCACCCTCCTCTCGAGGGGCATCCTTACGCTTATCCTTCTTGGGGCTCTTATCACCCTTGCCCGCCTCAGCCATCTCGGCACCAAAGACCTTATAGAAGCCCGTGCGATACCACTCGAAGGACCAAGTAAGCCCCGTCATAGCCATCGCCAAGAGGAGTACGAAGACGTACACCCCGCCGACCGTATGTAGGTCGGTGAAGAGGCGCCGACGCCCGTGACCAAGCGAGATCTTCAGCCGCTTCCCTATCCCCTTGAGCTTCTTCGGCCACCAGAGGAAGAGCCCCGTGAGGAGGATGAAGACGAAGAGGAGCGTACTTGTCCCGACGATGACGCGCCCCCAGAAGATCCCTTCACTGTCCGGCTTCATACTATCGAGTAGCCAGCGGTGTAGCTCGCGTACCGTCGTGAAGAAGGGGAGGCGCCCGCTCTGCCCCACAATCTTTCCCGTATAGGGATCGACAAGGACTCCCGCACGACGAGGCTTAGAGAGCCCCACGGTATAGGCGCGGCGAAAGTCAGAGGGTATGGTGACGCTCGTGATCTGCACGCTATCGGGCGTCTCGCGGGCGACCCGCTCCAGGAGGGACTGGAGGGAGAGGATCTGCGTCTTGCGCACGGGTATCGTATAGCTATCGTGACGAACCAACTCGGTGATTTCCTTCTCGAAGACGAGCAGAGCCCCCGTGAGGCAGGTCGTCATAATGATAAGCCCAAAGGGCAGGGAGAGCCACAGATGGAGCTTCCTAAAGAGTTTGCGTACAGTCATAACTCGGCTATCTAAAAGTAAAAGGCTCCCTCCTCGGGAAGCTGGGGAACCTGATCGAATGCGCCTCGCTTATGCGCCTCACGGTGCATATCGAGGAGAGAGAGCTATAGGCATAGCCTCTCCTTGAGGGTCAAAGATATATATTCTACCTATTCCGCCCCTACTGATAGAGCCGAGCTGGAGGAAGCTGTACAGGAGGATAAATCATCCTATATGGGTCGCTGAGCCAACCTATATAGGTCCGTGAAGCGATCTATATAGGTCGGCGTGATGACCAATATAGGTTGACTCAGCGACCAATATAGGTTCGCATCACCCCCTTCCCGAAGTCCACTAAGGATAGACACTACGAGTGCAGAGCAATAGTCGTTTGCGAGCAAACCAGTAGCGGTACGAGGTGCGAACCAGTAGTTGTTTGGATGCAAACGAATAGTTGTTTGGACCTCGAACTTATAGTGGTTCGTACGCAGACGAGTAGTTGTTCATCTACGAGGCACTATGATTAGGTATTCCTGCTATCCGCCTCTCGGCAGTCGGGGCGACCGTGCGGGACAGAGGCACTTGGGGCGCTTTTGCGTACTTTTGTGCCACCCACATCAGGGATATTTCCCCCTAAGAGAGTAAGATGAATATACGACCCCAAGAGATCCAGATAGCCGACTACGACTACCCCCTGCCCGACGAACGCATCGCCAAGTACCCCCTTGCCGACCGCAGCAGCTCCAAGCTCCTCCGCTACCAAGCTGGAGAGATCGAGGAATTTACCTTCCGTGACCTGCCCCGTCTCCTGCCCGAGGGTGCCGTACTCGTGCGCAACAACTCCAAGGTCATCCGTGCCCGCCTCCTCTTCCACAAGGACTCAGGCGCACGCATCGAGATCTTCTGCCTCGACCCCGCTGCCCCCACCTCTTACGAGCTCTCCCTCGGGGAGCGCCACAGCTGCTCCTGGCACTGCCTCATCGGCAATGCCAAGCGCTTCAAGGAGGGCACACAGCTCACCCGCCTCCTCCACCGCGAGGGGCAGGGCGAAGTGACACTGACGGCAGAGCGTGGTGAGGAGGGCGTCATCCACTTCTCTTGGGACAATGATGCCTATACCTTCGGCGAACTCTTAGAGCTGATGGGTATCCTCCCCATCCCACCCTACCTCGGCCGTGAGACGGAGGAGCAGGATCTGACGACCTATCAGACGGTCTATGCCGAGACCGAGGGCTCGGTAGCAGCCCCCACAGCGGGCCTGCACTTCACCCCCGCAGTCTTCGAAGAGCTACGCGCTCAGGGTACGCCCGTGCTGGACGTCACGCTCCACGTAGGCGCTGGTACCTTCCGCCCCGTCAAGGCCGACCACATCGGCGATCACGAGATGCACGCGGAGCTGATCAGCGTCAGCCGCTCGACGCTCCTTGCCCTTCGTGAGCATATCGGGCAGATCATCGCCGTAGGTACGACGAGCGTCCGCACGCTGGAGAGCCTCTATCATCTGGCTATCGCCCTACGCCGTCAGCCCGACACGCCCCCGACTGCCCTGCACGTAGAGCAGTGGCTCCCCTATGAAGAAGGTGCGGACGAAGAGCTGACGACAGAGGAAGCCCTCGACACGCTCCTCAGCTATCTCGATGCGCAGGGAGAGGATACCCTCGTCTTCCCCACGAGCATCATCATCGCCCCCAGCTACCGCTACCGTGTCATCCGTGGTATGGTGACGAACTTCCACCAGCCCCACAGTACGCTCCTGCTGCTCATCGCTGCTCTCATCGGTGACGACTGGCACCGCGTCTACGACTGGGCACTCACCCACGACTTCCGCTTCCTCAGCTACGGCGACAGCTCGCTGCTCCTGCCTTAGCGAAGCCGATACCTATAAAGCAGAGCGCCTCCCGCCTGAGTCCTCGGACTCGTAGGCGGGAGGCGCTTGCCTTATAGGTAAGGGGTGGAGGAAGCGAGCTTACTGCTTCTTCTTAGCCCAGTAGATGGGCGTGAAGACCTTATCCTCGCCACCGAGTGCCTTGATAGCAGATTCATAGCCGGGCTTATTGCCGTTGACGATGCTGCTGGGCAGAGGCAGACGCTGAGGATAGTAGTCGACAGATACCGTGGAGTAAGTAGAGGCGGTGAGCTGGGGCATATTGTCCAGCGCCTTCTCTACCGCAGGCGTTTCGAAGAAGGGAAGACCCAGACGACGGTGGTCACTCCACGTCTCGAGAGGTAGCCAAGGCGTGTTGGCGATGAACTTCTGCGTGATGATCTTCGTCAGGTGGTCGTTCATAGCTGCCTTATAGAGGCGGCTCTTCATCTCAGGATAGCGGTAGGTGTAGTTCTCCGTCTGACCCGTGTAGCCGTTCGTGCACTTCATCGTCACGGTAGCTGCGGGCTCTGTGGTGTGATCCCAAGCGACGGACGTCCCTACGCGGTTGTAGGTCTGCGAAGTGAGGTAGCTATCGACGGAGCCAGCACCCTGATAGGCGAAGCTCGCACGGATACCCTTCTCATAGGCGTCCTTACCCGTCAGAGGCACTGTCCAGCCACGTACAGCAGCCTCAGCGATGAGGAAGTAAGTCTCCCATTCGCCGAAGAAGACACGCTTATTCGTGCTGTTGCGGTACTTCAGACCAAGGCGGGGCATCGTACCGACCTGCACGAGGTCGTTGATGGCATTGAGGTCACCCCACGAGCCACCTACCCACGCATTCCACGTGTACTTAGCATTGATCGTCTTGAAGTCCTTCTCCTTGTCGGTAGCATCCTTCAGCTTGTACTCGGTCGTCGTAGCGGCCTTGCTCCACGAGGGATAGAAGCAGAAGTCGGGGTTCTCCGTGTCGCCCGCGATGATGAAGGTCTTATAGGCACGAGGGTCGATGATGCCTGGTAGGCCATCCATATAGAAGCCTGCCGAGGGGTCAGTCGTCGTCAGAGGGAAGTGCTTATCGTAGCGCACGCCGAGGTAGTCAGCAGGCTTGATATGGCTCGAGTAGCGGCTGTCGGTGAGCTGCGTAGCAGAGCTGACACCACCCAGACCGAGGACGAGGTTGCTGTACGTAGGAGAGAGGATCTGGTGATTCCACTGACGGCTCATGACCCCTGTCAGGTCGTCCCAGCCGTCCTTCTCCTGGACCTCGAAGCGATCGCTTGCCGAGGTGATACCCCCTGCGGCAGCAGCTTCCTCGAAGTGCGTCTTAGCCGTCGTAGGGTCGACCTCTGAGAGGCGCATCGCCAGACGCATACGCATCGAGTTGGCATACGCACGCCACTTAGCGGTGTTGTAGCCATAGGCACGGTCGAGCTTGTTCGTCTCGCCGTTGTCCGAGCCGGGAGCGGTAGCGAGGATGTCAGAGGCCTCCTTCAGCTCGGTGAGCATATAGGCATAAGCCTCCTTAGCACCTACGTAGGTGGGGTTACCCCCCTGATAGCCGTCGATGGAGACGACACCGAAGTTGTCACAGAGCTCGGAGAGCATATAGACACGCCAGATACGAGCTACCTGCTGGAGGCTCTTATCATAGGTGCGTGCCGTGCCGTCCTTGATGCGCTTCTCGCACATAGCGATAGCATCGGTGAGGGGCTTGAGGCATTCCTCAGTCATACGGCTATAGTAGTCGGAGCTCCAGCCGTCACTGAAGCCACCTACGGCAAGACCACCACCACGGTGCTGATGCCCGCCCGTCTTCCAGTAGAGGACGAAGGCACGCTCCGCCACGTGGGGATTCTGCTGAGCAGCTATGATCGCGCGGTTGATGAGGTACTCGGGGAGCACCTGATCCTGCGAAGCGGCAGTGGGGTTGGTATTGACTTCGTCGAAGTCGCGGCACGAGGCGATACCCATCGTAGCGCACAGGCACAGACCCCAGAGGAGAATATTCTTCTTGTTCATGATATACATGGCTTAGCGACTAGAAGCCGAGGGTGATATTGAAGAGGAAGGAGCGGGTCGTGGGGGAAGAGGCGAACTCATACCCCGTAGCGTTGGAGCCCGTAGCGAAGACCGACTCAGGGTCGATGCCGTTCATATAGCTCTTGATCATCCATACATTGTTGCAGGAGATACCGAGCTTAGCCTTCGTGATAGGCGTATTCTTCAGCAGGCTCTTGGGGAGCGTGTAGCTGAGGGCGATGTTACGCAGACGTACGCTCGTAGCGTCGTAGATATTCGCCTCGTTGATACCGAGGTTCCCGCTACGACCGACGATAGCACCCCAGTAGTCCTGAGGCGTGACTTCGACGGTATTCTTCGTGTAGACCGTCTTACCAGCGACTTCGCTCTCGATGGCGCCGTCGACGACGAACTTATCACGAGCACCGTTGACGACGGTAGCAGCAGCGGCACCACCAGCCTGCAGGGCGTGGTTCGTACCAGAGAACATCTTACCGCCGAAGCGAGCATCAATGAGGAAGCTCAGGTCGAAGCCAGCGAAGGAGAAGCTGTTCGTAAGACCAGCCAGGAGGTCGGGCTGCTGGTCACCGAGCTTCTTCTCGTCGCCTGCGATAGGCAGACCGTTTTCGTCGGTGATGATCTTACCATAGAGGTCACTCGTCTTGTCCTCGACGCGCTTGTAGCTTGAGCCCCAGATCTCACCATACTTACCGCCTTCGCGAGCGAGGATCTTCAGGTTGTCGTACGTACCGAGGTTGTACTCCGTCACGGGGGACTCGATACCACCGCCATCGTAGAGCTTGATGATGCGGTTCTCGTTGTGCGAGAGGTTCAGCTGAGCATTCCACTTAAGCCCTTCGCTGCGGATGATGTCAGCGGTGACCATGAACTCAATACCTTCGTTCTGGATATTACCTGCGTTGATCATCTTAGCATCGTAGCCGCTGGCAGGGTCCATACCGAGGCGGATGAGCTGGTTGGTAGCGTTGGTGCGATACCAAGCGAAGTCTACACCGAAGCGGCTATCGAAGAAGCGCATCTCCAGACCCAGCTCGTAGGACTTGATGAGCTCACTGCGGACCTTATCGTTGTAGAGGACGTTGTCGATGTTGGCCATCGTACCGCCGAGGGGATCCTTCTCGATGCGGTAAGCGCTGTAGAGCTGGTAAGGCTCGAGGTCGTTACCCACCTGAGCAGCCGAGGCACGTACCTTAGCGAAGGAGAGCCATGAGGGAGCGTTCACATCCATCTTACGGAGCATGTCGGTGATGACCAGCGACGTGCTGATAGAGGGATAGAGGAAGGAGCGGTTAGCCTTCGCCAGCGAAGACGACCAGTCATTACGCAGCGTACCATCGAGGAAGAAGTACCCATCCCAGTTCAGCTGTGCCGTACCGTAGAGTGAGTTGATCTTCTTGTGGCTGTATGACTCGTAGTTGTCGGGCTTGTCGGTACCGTTGGTCAGCGAGAAGAGGTTGGGCACGATGAGCTGGCTGACGCTGGCACGAAGGCCATTGTGCTTGCGCTCCATGAGGTTACCCCCGACAGAGCCCGAGAGGCCGAGCTTACCGAAGACGTTGTCACGCTGTGCCGAGACGAGGAAGCTGTAGTTGTTCTCATAGAACTTGATCTGCTCCGTCTCATACTTCCCCCCACCACCTGCGATAGGCGAGCCAGCATAGGTCTTACGCTCGATGCGCGTAGAGTACTGGTCAGAGCCCACACGCAGCTCAGCATTGAGCCAGTCGGTGATCTTGTACTTCAGCGCTGCACTGATGAGGAAGCGGTCACGCGTATCGTTGTTGAGGTTGTACTTGCTTGCCCAGTAGGGGTTCGTCTGATTACCTACACCATACCAGCGCATAGCGCCCTGAGGCGTACGGGCTTCCTCGAAGTCGCGGATGTCCATACTTCGGGGCAGTGAGTACATAGTATAGAAGGCATTGGAGGCATTAGCACCATTGAGCGGACGGTTCTGTACGAAGGAGCGGATGTACTGGACCTTCGTATCAGTGCTCCAGCGGTCGCTGGGGCCGAACTTCGTCGTGGCGCGCAGCGTCATATTCGTACGGCCGAGCGAAGCGCCAGGGATGTGGCTCTTATTGTCGGTACGTGTCAGAGAGGAGTAGATGGATGTGCGGTCGTACATCTGAGAGAAGGCGATGTTCTCCGTCAGGTCGATCCCAGGAGACTTGAAGTAGCTGGCGACGTTGTCATAGGCCTGCATGTTGGTCTTCGTGCCGTCCCACTTCGTGTACTCCTGCCCTTCGATGCGAGGACCCCAGCTGGAGGAGACGTCGTTCTTATAGGCGCCGTCTGTACCTTGACCGAACTGGCTCTGCAGTCTGGGCACCATGAAGAGGCGCTCTACACCTACTGAGGAAGAGATCGTGACACCGAGGCCATTGTTCTTACGACCGCTCTTGGTGATGATCTGAATGACCCCGTTACCAGCGCGCGAGCCGTAGAGGGCAGCTGCCGAAGCACCCTTCAGCACGGTCATGCTCTCGATATCTTCGGCATTGATATCGGAGAGACCGTTACCCATGTCGGCTGCGGGATTCCAGAAGTCATTGTTAGTAGTACCTGTCGTGTTGTCCATAGGCACACCGTCGACGACGATGAGGGGCTGGTTGCTGCCCGAGAGCGAGCTATTACCACGCAGTACGATCTTCGAGGAGGAGCCGGGGCTGCTGGAGCCCTTGATGATCTGGATACCAGATACCTTACCCGAGAGTGCGTTGGTGATGTTGGGCTCGCGTACGGCCATAAGCTGGTCACCCTTGACCTCCTGCATAGCGTAGCCGAGGGCTTTCTTTTCACGGCGGATACCGAGTGCGGTGACGACGACACCACTGAGCTGGGTCATCTCATCCTCGAGCGTGATGGAGAGGGGCGTACCCGTCCAGCGGACGGTCTGGGTCTTATAGCCCACACAGGAGATGACGAGTTCGGACCCTACCTTGAGTCCGCTTAGGACAAAGTGTCCCTTGGGGTCGGTCAGTGTCCCCTTGCCCTTAGCCTGGCCTTTGACCAGGATAGTAGCACCGACGATTGCCTCGCCCTTGGAGTCTTGTACGGTCCCTGTGAAGGCGACCTTACGATCCTGAGTCTGTGTCATGGCGGTCTCTACCGGCGTGGCATAGGCATTTTCTAAGGCGAGTCCTGGCAGCGAAAGACCCACGAGGAGCACGCTGCAGACTGTCTTCATTCGTTTCATAGGCTTATATCGTGTTAGTGATAAAAGGTCTATAAAGGTAGATATTCTTTTAATAAAGCAATGGCGTAATCACCTATAACTAAAAACTTTACAAATGAATACAATTATCTAATCCCTAAGGAAGATATCCAACTCCTTATAGATCGGTGGCTTACCCCTGTGATAGAGCGATCACTACCCTACCCAAATCGCGCAACCAAGGTGCTACTCTCGCCCCGCACTTCTCCCCCGAGAAGCTATGTCTTAGTACCAGCTACGCTACCCCACTCCACAGAGATGAAAAAGCGACCACTACTGGTCGCTGACGGAAGCAGTACTGGTCACCGCGCGAAGCAGTACTGGTTGGTAATAGTGACCAGTACTGGTCAGCCGACGAAGTAGTACTGGTCGTTTTACCCCATATATAAAAGACTCCCCCTGAGGTGGTATGTCTTGGCGTACCTACCTCAGGGGGAGTAGTATATGTAGCGTGTGGGGCTACTCGTTCGGCAGGGGACCTAAGTGCAGTCCCTTCGCACGGAAGAGGCGGATATCCTCCTCGGGCAACTCGAGTGCCTCGATGGGCACGCATTCGTAGCGGTCATTGAGGTAGAAGCGTACACCGCCCTTGAAGCGCGAGCTGACGACCGAGAGGTCATCACGGCGATAGCGTGTGCGGATGCCCGCCAGCTCGAGGAGCGTGTGGAAGACGGAGTTCGACGAGACGGCCTCACGACTATTGGAGCGCCCCTGGGCGAAGAGCTGTGGGTGGGCATCTCGCCAGCGCTTGTCGCCCCAGATGAGGAGCGGTACGTGGAGCTGGTAGTAGGAGACGTCGGGCGAGGAGTGGAGGAAGCGCTCGCGCTCGTCATCATAGACGTCCTCCCCATGGTCGGAGATATAGACCATCGAAGCGGCACGATCGCCTCCCTCGAGGACGCGGACGACGGAGTCAACGAACTTATCCGTCTGGCGCACGGCATTGTCATAGGCATTGCGCAGGACGAGGCTGTCGGCCTCCGAACCCGAGTAGTGCCCCTTCACAGGGAAGAAGGTATCCTCCTTCGGATAGCGGTCACGATAGCTGAAGTGACTGCCGTAGGTGTGCAGCACGACAAAGAGCTTCGGGTGCTCACTCGCCATAAGACGCTGCAAATAGGGGATCATATCGCTATCGTAGAGACGGCGCTTCTCACGGCGAAGCTCCTTACGGATGGGGTGATGCTCGTCCCCCTGCATAGCGAAGAAGTCCACATAGCTGTGGTTCCCTGGCTGATTGGAAATGAAGGCCGTATAGAAGCCCGCTTCACGGAAGGCCGAGAGGATCCCCTGCACATGGGGCAGATTCTCCGCCGAAGACGCATCAGCAGGCGAGAGGATGATAGGGATACTCTTATACGTCGTATTTGACTGAGTCAGTACGTCAGCGAAGGCGATAAGCCCACCATCACGGTGGAGCGAATCGATATGCGGCGTCGTCTCACGGGGATAGCCGTAGAGGCTCCAGCTGTGTGCGCGTGACGTCTCACCGAGGATGAGGACGTAGATCTCACGCTCGTCCTTGGCACGCTCGGAGGTAGCCTTGTAGCAGAAGTCCTGGCTGGTGCGGTCGTAGTGCATCACCTCATAGAGCTTCGTCGTCGCCAGATACATATTGTAGAAGACGCTCATCGGATAGACCTCCGCACGCAGATGCACGTAGGGGAAGCGCTTCTTCGCCCCTATATATATAGGTAGGGCGACGAGAAGGATGAGCGCAGAGACGAGGGCCATACGGCGACGGAAGCGTGGCGAGAGGCTCTCACGGCTACGAGCCGAGAGCGTCGCCACGACAAAGGTCAGGGCGTAGAAGCCCCCGCTGGCGAGGATGGGCCAGAGGATGTTGGAGAGAAGTTCGCCCGCTTCATCAGGCTCCGAGGTGAAGATATTCAGGAGCATATCCACCGCGACGACGGAGCCACTGAATATCGTCAGGAGCACGAGCTGGAAGGCATGGAGCAAGACCAGCACGAAGAGCCCCCAGTAGACACGCCCAGGACGCTTAGCCGAGAGCAGGAGAAGCATATACACCGGTAGCATCAGCAGGATATTCAGCACACGCCCTACGGCGGGCTGCTGCATGACGACGGAGAGCACTACATTGGGTAGTAGAAGTGCCAGCGTCAGTATCCAGTAGTAGCATCGCTGGTCAGCACGGCTTACCCAAGCCTGAAGCCGATCCCATATACGCATATAGAGAGAAATAGAATCTTAGTGATATGTGTAGAGATAAGACATAGGCACTACCCTACTCGTGGTGATAAGGTTCGCCTCTCAAGATCGTCTGCGCACGGTAGAGCTGCTCCACAGCGAAGAGGCGTACCATCTGATGAGAGAAGGTCATCTGACTCAGCGACACACGGTCATCCGCCCGCTTATAGACCTCCTCCGAGAAGCCGTAGGGGCCTCCTATGACGAAGACCAGACGACGCACACCCGATACCATCACCCGCTCGATATACGAGGCGAAGGCGGTACTTGAGAACTCTCGTCCGCGCTCATCGAAGAGCACTACCCTATCCGACGTACTGGTCTGGCGCAGGATCTCCGCTCCCTCCATCTGCTTCTGCAGCTCGGGGGTGAGCTTGCTGGAGCGGCGGATGTCGGGGATGATCTGCAGGGTGAAGGGCAGGTAATGGTCGAGGCGATCGGCGTAGAGCTTCGTCAGCTCTTCGATCGCACGGCTATCGGTCTTGCCCACAGCGAGGAGAAGAAGGTGCATCGGCTATGAAGTAGCGGGGGTAAGGCGAGGGGTAAGTGTCTATATCCACCAGACCCATTAGACTTCACTCTTGGGCACAGGGCTCGACGGGATCGTCTAATGGGTCTGGCGTCTACAGGCGGTAGTCTACCACCAGTAGCTTAGAAGGGCAGATCATCTGCAGCACCAGCGGGAGCTACAGGCTGGGCAGCGGGTGCTGCGGCAGGTGCCGCTGCGGGAGCAGCGGGAGGCTGAGGTGCGCTATAAGCAGCAGGAGCGGGAGCAGCTACACCGGGGAGCTGGATGCCCTGGACTACGTTCCAAGCACGGACAGACGTGTACCAGCGGCCATTGAACTCACGGCTCTCTACGTCGATAGATACCGTCACTTCCTGACCCACCTGCATGGGGAACTTATTCACATTGTCGCCGAAGACTTCGAAGCAGACCTTGCGGGGGTACTGCGTGCCGAGCGTCTCGAGGATGTATTCTTGTACTTGCCAGGGGTTGCCAGCCTTGCTGGTACCCGTGCGCAGGGGGAGTACCTGGACGATTTTACCGATTAATTCCATGGGGAGTATCTTATCTAAATTGAATGATTTTGCTTAGCGGGGGCGGAAGCCGATGATGTGACGGACCTCGTCGATCGTCTTCGAGGCGGACTCACGAGCCTTCTCAGCACCGATGCGAGCTACACGGGAGAGGAGCTCCTTGTCGCCCTGGATGTCGAGGATGCGCTCACGGATAGGCGCGCAGAAGGCGTTGATATCGGCAGCGAGCTGCTTCTTCATATCGCCGTAGCGGATAGCACAGTCGTTGTAGAGCCCATCGAAGTGCTGGTAGACCTCGGGGGTGGAGACGATCTCCATCAGCGTGAAGAGGTTCTGGATAGGCTCGGGCTTCTCGCTGTTAGGCTCCGTAGGACCAGCGTCCGTGACGGCACGCATGACCTTCTTGCTTATGGTCTTCTCGTCGTCGATGAGGTAGATCGCATTGCCTTCGCTCTTACCCATCTTCCCTGAGCCGTCGAGGCCGGGTACCTTCAGTGCACGCTCTCCGAGGGAGAAGGACTGAGGCTCGGTGAAGAAGTCCACGCCGTAGATGGTGTTGAAGCGGCGGGCGAACTTACGCGCCATCTCCATATTCTGCTCCTGGTCCTTACCGACGGGTACCTTGACGGCCTTGTGCATGAGGATGTCAGCAGCCATGAGGGAGGGGTAAGTGAGCAGACCAGCGTTGACGTTGTCGGGCTGCTGGCGTGCCTTGTCCTTGAAGGAGGTCGTACGCTCCAGCTCACCGAGGTAAGCGTTCATATTGAGGTAGAGATAGAGCTCCAGCACCTCACGCACGTCGCTCTGCACATAGATCGTAGCCTTCTCGGGGTCGATACCACACGCCAGGTATTCAGCGAGGATGGTATTCGTACTACGGATGATATCATCGGGATGCGGATGAGTCGTCAGCGAATGCCAGTCTGCGATGAAGAAATAGCAGTTATACTCATTCTGCATCTGCGTGAAGGCACGTACAGCACCGAAGTAGTTACCTAAGTGAAGATTACCTGTGGGACGGATCCCGCTGACTACTGTTTGCATCGTCTACTAACTATGATCTATAATGTGGTCCTATATAGGTTGCGAAGATAGCTAATAATTCACAATCCTGCCCCTTTTATATAAAGCAACTGGCTCTCCATCGGGGTGGAAAGCCAGTCACTTTGCTAAGACTTCTTATAGAGCGTTATCGGTGTAGTTTTCGTCGCTCCAAAAACATTAACGTAGGAGCTCAAATCAACCCCTTGAGGAGTAGGATCCCAGACCATAGTCTTCTCTGTCCTCTTCCTTATGACCCAAGTATACGTTTCTGTACCGGTTAGAAGAGCGAAGGGATTTTGTAGACGGACTTTATACTCTAGGATATTCTTATTCAATGAATAATACCCTGTAAGTCCATCGTATGTTAATGGACCAACAGAATAAATTCTCATCTTATCCTCGGTGTCAAAGTAGAAAGTCATCTTCACTGGTATTTGCCCTTTTTTCGACTCAACATTGAACTCTGACTCCCAGATCGTACCAGACAGATCCTGAGTTGTGGGGGTAGGAAGCTCCTTCTCGGTACATGACACGCATGCCAAAAGGAAGAGTATGATACCAGATAAGTAAGTACGCATAATAGTTACTATTTAGAGTTAGACAATGGTACACTTCGTTGGTAGCTCGAGACCAGCTGATCCACGGGCTCGTTTGGAGTTTCAGAGGACAGCGCATATCCTTTTGCTTGAGAAAGGTATGAATTATTTTTCAGAGAGCAAGTGGAGCACAATATCTCCAATACAACCGCACCTAAGAGCAGCTAATTAGTGCTACACACAGCTTACCAACCGAGGGGGTACGGATCGCTCTTACCCAAGGGGAGTGGAGCGAAGCAATAAGGGAGCTACGGATAAGTAATAGTGGTTTGCCGTCAGACCAATAGTCGTTTGGATGCAAACCTATATTGGTCGCTGAGTGAAGCTATATAGGTCACTGCGACGACCTATATTAGTTCATTGCTTCGCGTAAGGATAAAAGTTGCGAACGAGTGGCAGATAAGTTTGGACTACGTACGTGGCTCTAATATCTACGTACGTGGATATTTGGATTTACGTGCCTGGTCTTTAAATCTATGTGCATAGACAGAGGAAAAACACTACGTGAAGGCTCTTTTTTCTTCACGAGTAGGACACTTTTCCCTCCGCAGGATAAGAGGAATACTTGTGATAAGGCGCAGGGAAAAGCGTATCACTTCGGAGAGGCATATCTGAGAGCCGCGTGCGATGCCTTAGCACTCTAAATAGAGGGCAGAACTCTCGGCAACAGTCTCAAAAGAAGGGCTATACTCCCCCACTCTATCTCGTAGAAAGGTACGGATACAAAGCGGGCTGAGCATCCCACATCCCGCGCAGGAGGTGTGAGGCGCTCAGCCCGTCTATGATTTGGCTTGTATAGGAGAAGGCTACTTCAAAGTGGTCAGCGAACGCACCAAGAAGTCAAGGGCGTCGGCAGAGAAGTGCCCTCTCAGCGTAGGATATTCCATAGGCGAGCCCGTAGACGAAGGTAGGAAGAGATGATTGAGCTTAGGGAAGACCTGCACCTGAGCTTTGGGCTGGAGACGCAGTAGCTCGGCCGCATTGGACGGTAAGACCTGCTTATCCATCTCGCCAAAGAGCCCGATGACGGGGCACTTGACAGCACGCCACGTCCCCGCGATATCCAGACTGAGGAGCTGTCGGAGGTAGGGCGTGAGCTGGCTCATAATCTGCGTACGGATCGCCTCGTGGGTGCTCTTGTCGGGGCTGAAGACGGGGAGGAGTGGATCGATCACCTTCGTAGCACGTGCCTTCACCTCGTCCAGCGAGAGGCACTTATCCTGCATCAGGCGATAGATCTCAAGGTTGGCTTTGCTGAGCGTGCGACGCTCACTCTCGCTCTTCCCCGCAAGGATATTGAGGGCATCCATCTGATCCAGAAGGATGCGATCCATCGCGAAGGCAGGGCCCGCTAAGGACACGACCCCAGCTATCGAGCGGTCTTGACCAGCGACCTTCGCAGCGATATAGCCCCCTTCGCTATGCCCGACGAGGAAGATACGCTGCGCCTTGACGCTCTTATTCGCCCGAAGGGCAGCGACGACAGCCTCAGCATCGTGCACGAAGTCCGTGATACTTGAGGCGAGGAAGACACCCGTGCTCTTCCCCACTCCACGGTCATCATAGCGGAAGACAGCGAAGCCCGCCTCGGTCATTCGGCGGGTAATATCCAAGAAAGGCTTACAGCCGAAGATCGTCTCATCACGATCCTGCGGGCCACTGCCCGTGATCAGGACGAGCGTAGGATAAGGTGCCTGCCCCGTCTTAGGCAGGGCAAGGCTACCCGAAAGCACAACAGACGAGCCCGAGACGGGGATGCTTAGCTCCTCCTCCGTATAGGAGGTAGGTGCTTGGGGAGCGTCTTGCTTCTCGGTCGAGCGCTCCATATCCAGCGGGAGACTCATACCTCCCTGCTGGAAGTTGCCCGAGAGCTTATCGTCCGCCGTGCGCACGGCGGTATAGGTCAGGCGTAGGCTACGAAGCTCCATACGCAGGCTATCGCCCGAGACGTGCACCTCATCGGCACGTAGCCCGTAGGCACCTTGGTCTGGGCTATCCAGGGTAGCCGACCAGCGCCCCGCCTCTTCGGTGAGGTGGATGACCATACGGAGCTTGCCCATTGGGAGCGAGAGCTTACCCGACCAATCCCCACGGAGGCTCTGTGCGCTCACGACGAAGGGGAGGAGAAGAAGGAGGGAGAGAAGGAAGCGTTTCATAGTGGTAGAGATAGTAGTGCGTAGTGGTGTGGGGCCTCAGCCTTTGAGACGGCTTCGGCGATTCATATAGTAGGTGAGGAAGAAGTTCTGCCAAGCGATATAGCCCGCTATACCAGGAGCGACGAGCGGATGCATGAAGGTAATGCAGAGCCAGAGCGTCAGGGCGGTATTCTTCTGCCCCATAGACTGACGGCATGCGACCTCCTCGACACCTATACGGCGCGCCAGATGGCTACCGAGTGTGAACTGAATAGCGCACGCCAAGAGCCCGACAGCGAAGGAGGCGATGAGTAGCCCGACCTGCTCCGATCCTTCCTTCAAGACGAAGGAGACGCTCTTCCCCAAGATGAAGAGCAGCGAGGAGAGCCACAAGAGGTAGGTGAGTTTCTTCGGTGGGTGAGGGGTCTTCCCCATGCTCTTCATCACACCGCGCACGAGCCATGCCAGCACGATAGGTAGCATGACCATACGGATCACCAGGAGCGCTATCTGCCCTGAGAGCGTCCAGAAGGGTAGATGGCTGTGCGAATCAAGTAGGGGGAGTAGGAAGGGTGCTACCAGGCAGATCAGCCCGTGTGTGACGATGGTGTAGCCCGTAGCGAAGCCTGTATCACCATCCATGAGGCTCGTCATCGCCCCCGCAGCGGCTGCCGCTGGTGCGAGGAAGCACATGAAGAGACTCGTAGCGATGACGTGATCCCACGCCGAGAGAATGAAGTAGAGCGTCCCCCCGATAGCTATCTGGAGGACGAAAAGGAGGAGGTGCTTCGGTCGTGGAGCCGCTGCGCTGGGTGGCATATTGAGCACGGCGAAGAAGAGCATCGCCGAGATGATCCACGGCGCCAGCCAACCATAGGGTGCGGTGATACGCCACGATAAGAGCCCCACCGCAATGAAGAAGAGCGGTGTAAAGCCCTTCAGCCGACTCCAAAGGCTACCGAGCATAGGACAAAATAGGTACGTTATCCGATGAGCTTAGGATCGGCTACGATACGCTCTACACTGGCACGTATCGAGCGCAGACCAAAGGCCTCGGGATGGAGATCTGCTGGGTCGACGATGACCAGCTCACCGGCATCATCCATAGCCGTCGCCCCGTCGAAGCTCTTCACACGCGTCAGGTAGAAGAGATCCGCCGTATAGACATCGACACCCGAATAGGGGTAGACATTAGGGATCGAGAAGAGTAGACGTACCTCCGTTGCCTCGAGGCCCGTCTCTTCGCGCAGCTCACGACGCACAGCATCATCCACCGTCTCCTCGGGGTCTACGAAGCCACCAGGGAGGTCCAGCGTACCCTTCTCCGGATCACGTGCACGGCGCACAGTGAGGAGACGCCCCGCCTCGTCAAGGACGAAGCAAGCGACAGCAGAGGCTACATTGTGGAAGTAAGTGAGGTCACAGCTCGGGCAGTGGATAGCACGGCCGTGTACATGCTCCAGACCCTTCTGCCCGCAGCGGGGGCAGTAGCTGAAGCTCGATAGTGGATGTGTATGCATAGGGAGTAAGGGGTAGGGAAGTCGTGTGGGGGAAAGACAACAGACGAGCGCGGCAGTGCGCCGGCTCGTCTGTCATCATAGGGATCGAAGGAGATTAGATTTCCTTGGCTTCCCAGCCGAGAGCGCTGGCACCGAGGACGGCAGCGTCGCTCTCCTTGAGCTGAGAGACGAGGAGCTTGGTCTTGCCTTCGTAGATCTTGAGGATGTTCTTCTCCATATGGTGGCGGATGGGGTTCATCAGGAGGTCACCAGCCTTGGTGAGACCACCGAAGAAGATGATCGCTTCGGGAGAGGAGAAGGTGACGAAGTCCGCGCAGGCTTCGCCGAGGATAGCCCCCGTAGACTCGAAGATCTCGAGAGCGAGACGGTCGCCAGCCGAAGCAGCGTCGAAGACGTCCTTACTCGTGATCGTGTCGATATCCAGCTCACGGAGCTTGCTCTCGTCGGAGCGGATGGTGAGGTATTCGCGAGCCGTACGTGCTACACCCGTAGCCGACGTGTAGGTCTCGAGACAGCCCTGGCGACCACAGCCGCACATACGGCCATTACGGCGGACGATCATGTGACCGAGTTCGCCAGCGAAGCCATCGTGCCCGTAGACGAGCTGACCACCGACGACGATACCGCTACCGACGCCCGTACCGAGGGTGATGACGATGAAGTCCTTCATACCGCGTGCAGCACCATAGGTCATCTCACCGATAGCGGCAGCGTTAGCGTCGTTGGTGAGGGCTACGGGGATACCGATGCGGTCCTGGATCATCTGAGCCAAGGGGATCTTACCCTTCCAAGGGAGGTTGGGGGCGAACTCGATAGAGCCGTTGAAGTAGTTACCGTTAGGCGCACCTACACCGATACCGCGGATCTTCTCCTTGCCACCGACCTGCTCGATGAGCATGTTGAGGCCTGTGACGAGGTCATTCAGGTAGAGCTCAATATCGATGTGCGTACCAGTCTTGATCGAAGCGTTGACGACGACATTACCACGGGCGTCGACGACACCGAAGACGGTGTTCGTCCCACCGAGGTCTACACCTATTACATAGGGCTTTTCCATTAGCTGTGCTTGTGTACTATGATGTGAGATATTCTTGTTGTTGAACAAAGATAGTTTTTTTCACCGATCAGTTGGCTCCGCCCCCCACGCATTCCCCGCGTGGAGTCCCCCAAGTCGGTACCATAAGACACCAGCATAGGGTAGTAGATCGCCTTACATCCAGGCCTCCCGACCCCGACGGCTCGACTTATCCCCAGTGCTTAATATAAGTGAAGTATATAGAGGAAGAATAAATTTTTTTCTCTCTATCTCCTATTGTTATTATAGTCGGTGGAATCGTGGGTAATCCCCTCGCGGCTTCACTTCCTTCACTCAGCTCCTCCACGGACTTATCCTAATGCTTTGCGCTTCCTGCCCACAGGGTATTCACAAGTGACTTCCCGCTTATAGCTGGGCTTTGGGCGCAGTCGAGGGGAAGGCATCCACATCTCGGGGGATTGCTTTCCCTTTTCTCGCATCCCTCGGTATGTGTATTGGGGTGGGATAATCTCGTGAGTTATCTACACCCCGAGGGAAGGGGGAAGAGGGGAGTAAGGTCGTCGCTGGAGGGGTGGGGATGAGTCTCCTATTTATCCCACGCTTACCCACTTGTTTTCCCCAGCTTACTGAGGGGGTGGAGTAGGGTGTTTATCGCGCTTCGTGGAGGTAGCTCAGGATAGCTCTTGCGGCACGTGGGGCGCTGGGCTCTGTGCCCATCAGCTCCTGCAGCTGGGCCAGTGCCTGCAGCTGGTCAGTGCGGCGGTGATCCTCCTCAGGGATGAGGCGGGAGAGGATCGAGAGGATCTGTACGGAGTGGGCGCGGTCAGCGAGGAGCTCGGGGACGGCAGGGCGGTCCAAGATGAGGTTGACCAGCGAGAAGTAAGGCACACGGAAGAGGCGCTCGAAGGCCAGACGAGCGATACGCCTACCGCCCATACGATAGCAGACGACCATAGGGATGCCCCATAAGCCTGCCTCCAGCGTCGCTGTACCTGAGGTGACGAGGGCAGCATGGGCACGGCGCATGAGTCCGTAGGTATCTCCGAAGAGGATGGGGGTATCGCTGTACTTACCGAGGTGAGGGGCGTAGTCTGCAGCGGTAAGCCCTGGAGCACCAGCGATGACGACACGCCAGCCCAACTGAGAGTAGGCAGCGGTGGCTGCGAGCATCTCGGGGAGGTTGTCCCGCAGCTCAGACTGACGACTCCCCGGTACGAGGAGGAGCATCTGCTCACGCTCTACGGGCTCGGGATGCTCAGCGAGGTAAGTGAGCTTAGCATCGACACAAGGGTTACCTATATACGCTGTGCGGAGGCCGCGGTCGCTGAAGTAGCTGGTCTCGAAGGGTAGGATACTCAGCCCGAGGTCTACATAGCGGCGGAGCTGGCGTATGCGCCCTGCTCTCCACGCCCAGAGCTTGGGGAGGATGTAGTAGATGACGGGGCAGCGTAGCTCCTTCTTGGCGTAGGGGAGGATGAAGCGGAAGTTGAAGTCTGCGTAGTCCACAGGGATGACCACATCGGGGGCGAAGTCCCGCATAGCAGCCTGTATCTGTCGGCCGATACGGGTGAGCTTCCCGAGGTTCTTGACGACGCTGACGATGCCCATGAAGGCGACCTCACGGTAGTGGACGATGGGGGCGACGCCTGCTGCGGCCTCCATCTTGTCTCCACCCATAAAAGCAAACGAAGCCTCTGGATCCTCAGCCCGCAGCGCCCGTATGAGCGCCGAGGCGTGGAGGTCGCCAGAGGCTTCGCCTGCGACTAAGAAGTAGCGCATAGTGCTATGCTGAGCGTTGGGCCAGGGCTTCGAGTTCCCCGAGCCACTGATAGTTCGTGCAGTCGAGCTGGAGAGGCGTGAGTGTCGCCCAGCCGTCCTTGAGGTAGTGCCAGTCGGCTTCCTTGGTATCCTCGGCGGGATCTTGACGACCCGTGAGCCAGTGGATACGCTTACCCCTGCCGTCCTCTGAGTGGACAAACTCCTCGACGAAGCGCCCTACGGTCATAGGGCATACCTTCAGACCCTTGGGCTTCGTCTTGGGGACGTTCAGCGAGAGCATCGTCTGCCAGGGTAGGGGCTTCTCAAGCATCATCTTCACGACACGCACGGTGTAGTCGATACTGTCGGAGAAGTCGGGGTGCCAAGCGGTGTCATCGAGCGACACGGCCAGCGAAGGGATGCCGTAGATACAGCCTTCGCGGGCAGCACCGAGCGTGCCGGAGTAGCTCACGCAGATGCCCTCGTTGCTCCCGTGGTTGATGCCCGAGATGATGAGATCGGGGCGCTGGTCTAGGAAGAGGGTATTCAGTGCGAGCTTGACGCAGTCCACAGGCGTACCCTCGCAGCTATATACAGCGAGGTTGCCTTCGGTGGTGCGGTTCTTGAGGCGCAGAGGTTGGGTCGTGGTGATAGCACCAGAGAAGCCCGAGCGGGGCCCGTCTGGAGCGACGATAGTCACCTGACCGAAGGCGAGCATCGCCTGAGCGAGCTCTTGGATACCTGCGGCGCGGAAGCCGTCGTCATTGCTGAGGAGTATATGCATCTATAGGGTATAGGGTCCTTAGTTCGTGGAGGGCTTGATGACGCTCCCGAGGCGGACGCGGTAATATAGCGAGGTATAGCTCTCGGTACGCTCCAGCATATTGTTGGTATTGAGGTACCAGGGCACTACGATAGAGGCTTCTGCTCCCTGATGGAGGTTCTGCACAGCTATCTGCAGGCCTACGGGGAGGCTGGCGACGGTCTCCTGCTGGACGGAGTTGAGGTCAAGGGTCTGGCGCACACGCATAGCCTTGAGGTTGTCCTTGATCCAGTCGCTCGTCGAGTAGGCGTCACGGAAGAGTGTGACGGCATCGGTATAGTCCACCCCGACAGACGCATCGCCTGCCTTGGTGACCTTCATATAGATGAAGCCACTACCCGTGATACCGGGTACGGTGACGCGCTGGAAGTCCGTGCTGTCGGCGAAGGCGCGGAAGGCCCGTTCATTCGTGGCGCGGCGCTCCTGGGCGACGTCGATAGTGCTATTGCAGCTCGTGAGGCCAAGGAGCGTAAGCAGGGCGAGGCCTGTGGTGATCTTGCTTATCATCATTGTCTCTTAGATGAAGTGGTGGGCACCTCTCTTGGGTGGGGATTAGATCTTGCGCAGCAGGCTCTTCAGCGAAGTAGCCTCGTAGAGTACGCGGGAGAGCTCGCTGATAGCGACGCGCTCCTGCTGCATCGTGTCGCGGTGACGCAGGGTGACGGTACCATCCTCCATCGTCTGGTGGTCGATGGTGACGCAGTAGGGCGTACCGATAGCGTCCTGACGGCGGTAGCGCTTACCGATAGAGTCCTTCTCATCGAGCTGGCAGTTGAAGTCGAACTTCAGCTCGTCGTAGATCTCCTGTGCCTTGGCATCGAGGCCGTCCTTACGCACCAGAGGCAGGATAGCGAGCTTGACAGGAGCGAGAGCTGCGGGCAGGCGCAGTACTGTGCGCTTCTCACCACCCTCGAGGGCTTCCTCTTCGTAGGAGCCGCAGACGAGGCTGAGGAACATACGGTCGACACCGATAGAGGTCTCGATGACGTAGGGCACATAGCTCTCACCCAGCTCGGGATCGAAGTACTGCATCTTCTTGCCACTGAACTCCTCGTGACGCTTCAGGTCGAAGTCCGTACGGCTGTGGATACCCTCTACTTCCTTGAAGCCGAAGGGCATCTCAAACTCGATGTCGGTAGCAGCGTTGGCGTAGTGTGCCAGCTTCTCGTGGTCGTGGTAGCGGTACTTCTTGTCGCCGAGGCCGAGGGCCTTGTGCCAGCGAAGACGCAGGTCCTTCCAGAAGTCGAACCACTTGAGCTCCTCACCGGGGCGGACGAAGAACTGCATCTCCATCTGCTCGAACTCGCGCATACGGAAGATGAACTGACGGGCGACGATCTCATTGCGGAAGGCCTTACCGATCTGTGCGATACCGAAGGGCACCTTCATACGACCCGTCTTCTGCACATTGAGGAAGTTCACGAAGATACCCTGAGCCGTCTCGGGGCGCAGGTAGACCTTCATCGCACCATCGGCCGTGGAGCCCATCTCGGTGGCGAACATAAGGTTGAACTGACGGACCTCCGTCCAGTTGCGCGTGCCGCTGATGGGGCAGACGATCTCGTAGTCGAGGATGATCTGACGCAGCTCCTCGAGGTTGGTATCGTTCATAGCAGCAGCGAAGCGGTTGTGCAGCTCTTCCCACTTAGCCTGATACTCGAGTACACGGCCGTTGGTGGAGCGGAACTGTGCTTCGTCGAAGCTCTCGCCGAACTTCTTCGCAGCCTTGGCTACCTCCTTATTGATCTTCTCCTCGATCTTCGCCAGCTGATCCTCGATGAGGACGTCAGCGCGGTAGCGCTTCTTCGAGTCCTTGTTGTCGATGAGGGGGTCGTTGAAGGCGTCGACGTGGCCAGAGGCCTTCCAGATCTTGGGGTGCATGAAGATCGCTGAGTCGATCCCTACGACGTTAGGAGCCAAGAGGGTCATCGCCTCCCACCAGTAGCGCTTGATGTTGTTCTTCAGTTCGCTACCGAGCTGTCCGTAGTCATAGACAGCGCCGAGGCCGTCGTAGATTTCGGAGGAGGGGAAGACGAAGCCGTATTCCTTACAGTGGGCGATCACCTTCTTAAAGAGGTCTTCTTGCTGTGCCATGAGAGCAGTTGCTTATTCTATTATCTATTCGGATTGTATCGATGTGATAGCTGCGACGCGCCAACGCGAGGTGCGCACAGTCCACAAAGTTACACATTCTCCTCTACTTACGTACGCTACGGATCGGCTCCGAAAGGCACGCTCGCTGACCGCACTTCGGGCGGGTGACTCTCGTCCTCGTAGAAGTCAGCACCTCATCAATAAGCTGGAGGTCCTCCAGCCACCTAAGTAGCCTTCTTCTGAGTACCGAAGTAACCCTACCGCACACACCAGATAAACACCAGTGCGGGACGCCCTCGGCTTAGCCGAAAAGCGTCCCGCACGGAGTAGGGGAATATCTTGAGTATGATAGGATGGAGATTACTTTGCTCGCTGCGTCACCCTCATATCAGGAAGAGTTATATGCCTACCTGAAGTGTTTGTGTTGAGGTAAACCGCCCGCACTTTGCCCGTCTCATTCTCCTGAACTTCTACATCAATCACGGACTTATTTTCCCTCACGGTAAAGGATACCCAGTCGTAAGATATCTTGAGATCACCATTCGATAGGGTGTCCACCTTTTTCGTCAAGTAGGTATCTGAGTAGGGGTCTGTGATGCCAATGATATGCCAATCTACTTTGTGATTGTATGGCTTTCCCGAGCCCGTCAATATACGGAAGGACTTTCGCTGGGCTTGACTATCGAAGTACTTATTCAGATTGCCTTCGATAGTGGGCTCATCACCTACCCAATCGCAAGAATTAGATACAAAAGTGAGAGCTATGATGACCGCCCAAAGGAGCTTAGATGCTTTCATAAGAGTCTTTATAACTGAATGTGTTTTAGGTTTGTGAGTACGTTTCGAGACCAAATATAGATATATCCTTTCAGTTTCTACAAGGTGTCTCTGTGAGCACTGCAGGAAAACTCCCGCACTCGTGGGAGAAAAGTCTCTTAGGACTACTGCTAAGGCTTTATCTCGGTACGTGGATCTTAGGACTACGTAGATGGATGATAGGATTTACGTGCTGAGTCTATAAATCCACGTACCTGGATAGAGGATATGCTGTATAGGAGGCGACTTATAGCACTATGGGTCGGGCGTTAGTTCTTCTATGCGGAAAGGAAAAAGGTCGTATAGTCCGCTACTTCATCGCCGTAGTGAAGGGATGTATAAAAGCTGTGCGGGACGCCCTCGGCTTAGCCGAAAGCGTCCCGCACAAGGTAGGGGAATGTGCTATTAGTACAGGATACTGATCTCGCCTTCTCTGGTGAAGAGGTCCCACATGCCTTCCTGTCCATTCGGGGATGGGTGGGCATTGCAGATGAGCATAAATTGCTCGTAGAAGGGGATCTCACGTGGACGACTGATAGAGAGGGAGCTGACCCATGCGCGCCCAGTGATGTCGTCCGAATCGATGACACATTGGGCCGACTCGCTCAGCTTCGTATTGATCTTCGGGGAGACGAATAGATTCACAGCTTTATCCAGTGTGCTGATGGCCTTCTCTTTGCTCTTCGGATCGGTGGGGTCATACGTGGCAGTGAAAGCGCTGAGCTCGCTTTCGGAGAAGTTCTCCAAGCTGGATAGATGCCCTCTCTTTGCTTCTCTTTGGGAGGTAGGCAGGGCTTGCTTTGCGCTCTTCTCACAGCCCAGGTTGGGGAGAAGAAGGAAGAGAGCAAGTCCCCCTATAAGGAGCTTACTATTCATAGGTTCGTCGGAGTTAGGTAGTGAGTATTGCTACTCCAAAGATAGAGAATCGTAGAAATCTCCACGCCTTCGCTGAAGGGGGCTATTTCGAGGCCTTTATGCGCAGGGTCTTGAGTAGGGTCTTGGTGTCGGGATCGATGCGGCGCGACTCGCAGATCTTCTGGATGGCCTTGTTGTGCACCCACGGCTCGAAGCGCTTCTCAGCGAGGTAGGGGTGGGTCTCGGTGGGATAGAAGGTGTAGCACTCAGCGATAGCCAACGCCAGCGCCATACGCACGTAGTAGCCCTCATGGCTTACGGAGAGGTAATGGCGGAGTAGCTCGCGGATATGCTCAGCATCGATGAAGTACTGCATAAGAGCGACGATGCCGAAGCGCACCTCGTACTCCCCGCTGTGCTGGAGGTAGGGGAGGAAGAACGCCCAGAGCTCGGGGCCATGCTCACGGAGGAGCTTCTTCGGCTGGGGAAGGCTGAAGGAGTCGCAGACCGACCAGGAGTGGATGACCCGCACCCAGCGTGAGAGGTGGGTGAGGTAGTCGGAGAAGTCACTCACGGGGAGCATACCGAGGACGAAGCCCTGCAGGGTACGTGCCTCCATGAAGTCCTCCTCTCTGGGGCGCTCTCCGCGCTCAGCTTCCTCGAGGTAAGCAGGCCAGCTACCACTGCGCACGATGCGCTGAGCGAGCGCACGTAGATCGGGCAGACGTACACCGAGTACGCCTGCTATATCGGGATGTAGCCGCTGGGTAAGGGGCTGATTGCCCCGCTGAGCAAGCTCCAGAAGGTGCTCTGTGATGCTTCGCTCGTCGATGTGATAGGTGCTGGACATAGGACTTGGACAGTGAAGGCCCTCGTGGGGAATTAGTCTAAGAGTAGGTGATTGGCATCCTCGATCTTCTCTATAGTGCCAGAGAGGACGGAGGTACTACGCGAGGTCTGGTTCTGCGAATAGACATTCGAGGTGATGAATGCCTGACAGGTGCGCTCACTGAGATCAAGGACCTGGCTCACGGTCGTGCCATCGGCCTCGACCCAGTTGATGAAGAAGACACTCTTGCCGATACGTATGGCGCTGTAGTTGTCTTCGCCTTCCTTGCTACCGTGGACGGAGTCCTTACTTCTCCAGAAGAGATGCTTGTGCGATAGGTACTCGACGGTAGAGAAGTTATCGGGGAAGCGCAGGTGTAGGCGCTTCCCGACGAGTGTCGTATCCGTAGTCTGTACGGGAGGTGCGTCCTCTTGGCTCGTCTTAGTGTCAGAGGAGTCCCCACTGCACGCTGTGAGGAGCAAGAGCGCAGCGACAAGAGTGAAGAGAGGGCGTAGATGCATGATAGATCTATGGCTAATGTGTAGTAGGTGTGGTGTGGCTTAGTCACGCGAGAAGAGACGCGAGAAGAAGCCACGCTTCTCCTCCTCCTCTTCGTAGAGACCCAGTCGGTGCCACTCGCCGTCGAGCGCCTTACCGGCCTGGATGCGGTGGTAGATCGTACCCCAGTCGGGCAGGCCACCGAAGCTGCGGTCATCGAGGAAGAGATCGGCCTTGAGCTTGCGCGAGAAGCCCGACCCCGTAGCGTCTTCCTCGGGGAAGTCTCTATTGATGGCGTAGAACTCTACGCCACGCTGACGGCACCACTCCACGGCTTCGTCCAGCAGAGCGCCCTCACGGACGGTCCAGAGGATGAGACGATGCCCATCACGGATCAGCATCGCGAGGGTCTGGGTGGCGAAGGGAATTTCCTCGCCGATCTTGGGATAACGGTGACGCACGATCGTGCCGTCGAAGTCAACAGCTATAATCATCAGTAGAGTGGGGGAGTATAGGATAGAGTTTAGAATCCAGAGAAGCGGATGACGTTCTCAGGCGTCTCCTCGGTCTTCTCTTCTTCGGGCTGAGTGGCCTCCTCTACGGGCTCTGGACGTGATGGTGTAGAGGTGGTGAAGGTCGTCGTTGAGCTCGTCGTGTACTGCGAAGGCTCAGGGCGGGGCGTATGCAGGTCGAAGGCCGACAGCGTGCTACGCTCACGAGCGCTCTGGCTGGCCGTACCATAGTTGTTGATACGGATCGCTCTATTGCTGTTCTTATCGATGCGCTTGCTCTCGAAGATGCGGTGATCGCGGCGGAAGGAAGGTGTCTCCTCGAGGATGAGGAGTAGCTCTTCGTCATCGAGCTCATCGATGTTCAGGGCGACAGGCTCGGCCTTCGTGCGCTTGGTGGCGGCACCACCATAGACACGCTCGATGAGGCGCTGCTGCTCGTCGCGCTCCTTCTCTTCGCTGATCTTGGCCAGCGGATCCTTCGCCTTGGGCGTCGTGGGTAGGAAGATATCTTCGTCAAAGCCGAAGCCCGAGGCGAGGATCGTCACACCGATCTTCTTGCCGATACCTTCGACGCGAGCCGTACCATAGATCGTCTTGACCTCGTCGGAGAAGTCCTCGGTGAAGGCCTGGAGCTCGGTGAGCTCAGGGATTGTGAGAGGCTCTTCATCACCCTCATAGACGTTGATCAGGAGGTGACGTGCCTTGCTGATGTTGTTGTTGTTCAGGAGAGGCGAATTGAGTGCCTCCTGGATAGCCAGAGTCATACGCTCGGGCCCTTCAGCGTAGCCGGTGTTGATGACAGCTACACCACCATTGCGCAGGGTCGTATCGACGTCAGCGAAGTCGAGGTTGATCGTACCGGCGATATTCACCAGGTCGGAGATACCACGTGCGGCATTGCTCAGCGTATCGTCCGCCTTGGCGAAGGCTTCGGAGACGGTGAAGTCCTTGTACACCTCGATGAGGCGCTGGTTGTTGATGACGAGGAGGGCATCGACGCTCTCGCGCATCTGCTTGACCCCTTCGAGTGCCTGGAGGATCTTAGCCGTACCTTCAAAGAGGAAGGGGATCGTGACGATACCGATAGTCAGTAGGCCCGCCTGCATGGCGATCTTGCCGATGACGGGTGCTGCACCCGTACCCGTACCACCACCCATACCAGCGGTGATGAAGACCATGCGTGTATCGCCCTCGATGAGGGCATCACGGATAGCCTGCTCACTCTCGAGAGCAGCTTCCTTAGCGCGCTCAGGTTTGGCACCAGCACCGAGACCCTTGGTGACGGTGGGGCCGATCGTGATCTTGTCTACCACAGGGCTGCGGTCGAGAGCCTGGGTATCTGTGTTACATAGGAGGAAGGACACCCCAGGGACGGAGCCACTGGTGCACATCTTCGTGACAGCGTTACCACCACCACCACCTACGCCCACTACCTTGATGAGCTGCTTGATCTGACTTTCGCTGTATCCGTAGTTGATACTGCCTCGTTCTATTGTATCCATGTCGTCTAAAGGTATGGGCTAATAATCATCACCACCATCACTCTCACCGAAGAGGCTGCTAATACCCTTCGATAAGCCACTCTTGAGGCGCTCAAAGGCCGACGGACCCTTCTCCTTAGGCTCGCGCTTCTCTTCGTGTCTGTAGGACTCTTCGCGGTAGTCGAAGAAGTCGTCTTCATCATCATCCAGCGGGAGGTGCTGGGCTTCGCTGATGGTCGTGTAGGTGTAGGACTCTTCCTCCTCTTCCTTGGGCTGGAGCACGGGCTCAGCAGACTCGCTGGAGCGCGTCGTGGGCTGCTCCTGGAGGAGTGACTCGAGGGGACGGAGTTCGTACGTCACACCGGGCTCGCTGGCCTGAGCGGCGAGGGCTATCTCGGTGATATAGTTTGCGAGGAGGTTATTGTCGACACCTTCCTCGTAGATGTCTCGGCGGAGAGAAGCCTTGCGGTACTCGGGAGAGAGCTTACGCAGGGTCTCGAAGAAGTAGTTGGTCTTCGTCACGCCACCAGCGAAGACGAAGCCCTTGGGGATGCTCTCACCGCAGCCAGCTTCGTGGATGATGCTGACCACATTGTTCAGGATCTCGAGGATACGTGCGCTGATGTAGCGGTTGACCTCGAGCTGGCTGAAGTGCTTCGTAGAGCTACCGTCAGCGGAGGTAGCGATGATCTCCTCGGTGCGCGACACGGAGAGATTCATCGAGCCCTGATTGATCTTTAGGTTCTCAGCGTCGGACTCCAGGAGGGGTACACTGAGCTGCGTGAGGTCGCGCGTCACATTGTTCCCACCGAGAGGCAGGACAAAGAGGGCGACGGGGAAGCGCTCCTGATAGATAGCGATAGAGGTCGTACCGCCGCCGATGTTAACGTAGGCACAGCCGAGGGCCATCTCCTCCATCGTCATCGTAGCGGCTGCTTCGGCGATGGGGGTGGGGAGGATACCCAGCAGGCGTAGGCCTAAGCGATCTTCGATGGTCTCACGGATGTTGACGATGATGTTCTGTCGGGCTACGATGAGCAGGTACTGGGCCTCGAGACGGCGGCAACGCACACCTCTGGGGTTGGGCTCGCGCTTGCTATCACATCGGTAGCGAGGCTCCGTGATGGAGAGGATCGTCATGCCGGGATAGCTGGCATCACTGACCTGATCCTTGAGGGTGAGTAGGTGCTCGGGGGTGACGACGCTACCTTCTTCACCGAGGTCGATGAAGGAGTCATAGCGCTCGGAGCGCATAGAGCGGCACTCCAGCCCTACATACACGCCAGAGATCTGTGCCTCCTGGGGTAGGGCGGTGCTGAGCTTATCGAGGAGCGAAGAGATACGCTTGGCAGCCTCCTCGATGTTGTGTATAGAGCCTTGGCGCACGCAGCCTGCCGTGGGGACACGGTGGGCGGCGATGGGCACGACGCGTCCCTGTGGGGACTTCGTGGCGAGCATCCCAGAGAGGGAGGTGCTGCCTATGTTGATGACGGCGTATATGCTATCCCTACGATCGTTCATTTCTTTTGTGGCTTGTTAGGTTTGCCCTTCTCGGCGGGCTTATTGGGTTTCTTGGGGGTGGGGGCTTGCTGAGGAGTGGGCTTCTTAGGGTCCTTCTTGGGGTCCTTCTTCGGCTCTTTCTTATCGGTCTTCACCTTGTCGCTGGGCTTGCTTGCGGGCTTATCCTTGGGCTTGTCCTTCGGGGTTTCCTTAGCCTTCTCGCGGGGCTTCTCTACGGCTGTGGGCTTCTTCGGAGCGGGAGCTGCAGTGACCGCTGGCGTAGGCTTGGGGGCGGGATCGGGCGTAGGTGCAGGCGCTGGTGTTGGTGCAGCGATGACTTCGCCTTCTTCGTCGAAGGTCTCGCCCTCGGGGGCATAGCGGTTGCATGCGATGATTTGCTTGCCGTAGTCGAGGTTGACGTAGCTGAAGGCATTCATCCCGCGCTTGGGGAGCACGCTCTCAGCGAAGATGCGCCACTTACGTAGCTTCTCACTCCAGTTCGACTCGCGACCTATGATGACTCGCGTCGTGCCGATGCGTGGGATGAGTACGATACCATCAGTCTCGTCGACGTAGACCTGCCCGAAGTAGTCGGTGAAGTAGGGGTCTTCGCGCAGGGCGGTCATGAGGTCGTAGACGGGACCCGTAGCCATCTTGAGGTCTACAGCACCGCTGACGATGGGGAGGTAAGCTGCGAAGGTGGGGTTCACCGTGATCGTACCCTTACCCTGCGTGACGTAGTAACTCTTACCCGAAGGCTCCTGGACGATATAGAGGGGGTGCTTCTCCGTCAGACGGATCTGCACGGAGGAGGAGGAGGGGGCGATGAAGGCCTCAGCACGCTTGTAGATAGGCATACTGAGCAGGGTGCGCTCGATCTTTCTGAGGTCGATGGAGTCAAGGCGCTTCCCACGTAGCTGGATGCCACGACGGGCAAGCTCATCGGTGATGCGGTCACCTGTGAGGAAGAGCGGTTCGCCACCCGCCTCGGTCTTTATCTCGACGGTGACAGCCTCGCAGCGGTCGGTGGAGGTGACGCGTGGGGAGCGGATGAGTAGGTACGCGATACCTCCTATCAGTGCGACTGACAGGAGGAGCAAGAGTAGGTTGCGTACGAAGGCTCTATTCTTCATAGCCTGCGGCGGATCTCATCTGCTACCTGGGGCACCAGGCGGTCAATATCTCCAGCGCCGACCATCAGGATGACTTCGGGGAGCTCCTGACGCTTCTTGAGCTCGGGGAGCAGGCCTTCCTTGGGCAAGACAAGCACATCCTTATGCTTCATCACGTCGGCGATCATCTGCGAGGTGACGCCTGGGATGGGGAGCTCACGAGCGGGATAGATATCGAGGAGAATGACTTCGTCGAGCTGGTCAAGGCTCGCGGCGAACTCCCGATAGAAGTCCTGCGTACGGCTATAGAGGTGCGGCTGGAAGATGCCGAGGATCTTGCGGTCGGGATAGAGCTCACGCACCGAGCGGATGCTGGGGTCAAGCTCATTCGGGTGGTGGGCGTAGTCGTCGATGAGCACGCAGCGGGGATCATCGATGAGGCGGTCGAAGCGGCGATAGACCCCACGGAAGGAGGCTACACCTGCGGCCAGCTCCTCGAGAGTAGCTCCACAGAGGTAGGCTACGGCCATAGCTGCTACGGCATTCTCCACATTGATGAGGAGGGGCACACCGAGCTCGACGTGGAGCGTACCGGCAGGACGCCCGTCGATAGCGGGATAGTGCCAGTCGAAGAAGAGGTGCCCATCACGGATCTCGATGCCGTCGGCACGGAAGTCCGCTTCGTCAGCTCCTGTGGTGTAGGTGAAGAGGCGCGTCCCTTCCTTGAGACGGGGCGTCACGGGGATGTCCTTCTTCATCACCAGAGCACCCTCTGCGCTGATGAGTGAGGTGAAGTGCTCGAAGCTCTCCCGATAGGCCTCGGGCGTGTGGTAGATGTCGAGGTGGTCGGGGTCCGCGGAGGTGATCACCGCGATGTATGGTGAGAGATGGTGGAAGGAGCGGTCGAACTCATCAGCTTCGATCACAGCATAGTCGCTGCGCTCGGAGATGAGGCAGTTGGTCTGGTAATTATTCGAGATACCGCCGAGGAAGGCGTGGCAGTCGACGTGGCTCGAGCGCAGGAGGTGCGCCAGTAGGGTAGAGGTCGTAGTCTTGCCGTGGGTACCAGCGACGCAGAGCCCGCGCTCACGGCGGGTCAGTTCGCCGAGGAGCTCAGCACGCTTCACCACACGGTTGCCCTGTGCGCGGAAGAAAGCCAGCTCGCGGTGGTCGTGGGGAACGGCTGGAGTGAAGACGACGAGGGTATCCTTTGTGCGGAAGGGCTCGGGGATTAGCTCGGGATCGTCTTCGTAGTGGATGGTAGCACCCTCTTCGCTCAAGGCGTGTGTGAGGGGCGAAGGCGTCAAGTCATACCCTGCTACGCTATCTCCCTTGCTGAGGAAGTAGCGCACGAGAGCGCTCATACCTATGCCACCGATACCAATAAAATACAGCTTCATGCACTATCTCTATTTTACCATTTTACGCAAAGGTACAAAGAAAGTAACACCGAGCGCCAGCGTACTTATATAAAGCGGGTAAGTTGTCACCTCCCTAAGCAAGAAAAAAGACCAGCACGGATCTGTTGTACCTCTCATGATTGGTATAAAGATGCTTAGGGGGTACAGCGCAAATCTGTGCTGTACCCCCTAAAGTCTTTCTTTTGGTAGGTATGCGGGTCGAAGTTACTTCCGTCCAGTCTTTTCCTCTGCCTCAGCACGGAGGTCACAGAGGAGCTTACCCTTATAGGTGAAGTATCGTACCCCCTGATAAACATCCGATGGATTACGAAGCTCGCTGGGCATATACTTACCAGCGAAGCTTGAGAGCTTGTAGTCATCACCCATATAGCCAATGGTGCTGTCATCAACAACGAGTACCTGAGTACCTGTTGGGACAAAGGTGAGGTACTCACCTGGCTCAATGCCTACCATACTGAAACGGAAGTGTGACTTGCGAGTCCCCTTAGGCTTCTGATCTTTGGAAGAACGACCAGTAGGGAGGCTTACCTGGGTATTTGGGACTTCAATTTCTCTTTGCTCATCATCCTCTTCATATACCCAACCATCTTCCTCGAGTTGCTCTCTATACCTATTGAGTTGCCCTTCATCCGCCTTGGTGAGTAGGGTAGAGACAACTCGCTTGATATGGTAGCAAATCGCCCACCTTCTTAGCTCGTCGACCTGTTCTACTTCTCGGAAGTCGGGGTGTAGCAGGATATCTTCTTCGAGTACTGTCTCATATTCGAAGTGGTAGGGAGTTGACTCATCCAGCTCAACGAGAAGGAGGCTACCACTGCTATCTCGAGAGTTGCGGAAGAGCAGGTAGCGGTAGGGCTTGATATCGAAGGGGAAATGATCATCGACTTGATCAAATATACCAGCCTTGACTTGCTCGGGAGCAATGCTGTCAATGAGTTTGTATCCAAAGCTATTCTCGGGGTCTGCAATGAGGTAGCGACTAGCCGTATTCTCTGTAATTTCACGACACTCAACATTCTTCTCTCCAAGGATGATATCATAGAAGAGCTCTGAGTTAAGCGTGAGGCGTAGGATCTCCTCTTCTTTGATCTTCTCCTTGACTCCCTTCATTAAGTCTCGCTCATAGATCTGCTCTCGCTGTGGAAGGAGTTTGGCCTCCTTGGCTCCGTAGGTGAAAATAGCAGGTGGTAGTTCCTGAGGTAGAACAAGCACAGGCCAATAGAAGGGGGATCCATTCCATCCTTGAGCTTCATCACCATTCTGACGTAAGAGCATGAGAACGGGGATGGTCTTAGCTAATTCACGCGAAGGCTTGAGGTCAATCGAACCTGTATCAGGTGAATTCGTAAAGTTGCCGTTTTCTCGATAGCGACCAATGCTACGATTGGTTCGGTGTAGGCAGTAGATATAGTCTTCTCCAGATTGGCTGGAGGCATATTCGATGGCACCCTTCATGTCCTGCTCATTCCATATATAAGCGAGGTTATTATACCGCTCCTCATATAGATAGCTACTACGGATGAGGTCGATAATCTCAAGGGCAATATTCTTGGGTAGCTTGCCAAAGTCCTTCTTCCCTATGGGTTTGAAGTTTTCCTTTAAAAGCTGATCTATGCGTAGGATAGTACGCCCTATATTGGTCTTATATCCTGCTTGGAAACCACGTGGATAGAGGCGATAGTGGCTCTTGAGGACGAGGGTGTCGGCAACCTTAATCTTCTGTGATGCACAGGGTTTTATGACTTTGTCATATCCCACAAAGATGGCTTCAAGAGGTGCGTCACCACTCTCTGCTTCCCAACTGATAAGGGTCTCACGGAGCTGGTCATCAATCTCATTCATGTGAGAGAAGACCTGGTAAATAGCAGGGGTAGTATGGAAGCGAGTGACCGCCATATCCTCTTTATCTCGAGCACCAAACATACGGGCGTGTTGTAGGACCGTATCCATTTGGAATCTCTTTGGGTCACGACCATAGAAGAAGCAAATCATCTTCCCAATAGTGATTCCGCGGTCAAGGATACTTCCTCCGACAAAGATGTTTGCCGTGCATGAGAGCTTGAGCTGACCACTATCGTCAAGCATGTTCGGTACATCGTTTTGGGAGTTCACTACGTAGATTCGGTAGTCCTCACGCTCAAAGATTTGCTGCATTCGCTTGATGACAGCCGTACGAGGGGGGAGCTTGACATCGATGAGTCCCTGGGCTCGAGCTTTCTTATTTGATTGCTCGAAGTCCGAATATATTTTGCGTATAGTATCATCCATCCGATCCTCTTGAGGGCGTGAGCAGATTGCACTACATACACCAGTGATGACAGATTCAATCAGTTCACTCTGCCATTTATGGAGCTTTTGAGCAATGTCACAATGGATAAGGGCGCTGGACTGATAGGCACGTCCCAGCTCTTCTTCTTGGATACTTCGGATGGCGGTGCCGATGAAGTAGCTGGTGACTGCATCGGTAAGGTCTTCAAGATTCTTTGACTGAGTACCTCGAGTGATGTAGTGCTTATTTCTCCTTCCGAGTACTTCAATACACTTCTCTGAGATCGGGTGGAAGAGGTGAGAGTACATGGAGGCTTCGTCTCGTGACTCAACAAAGTATTGCTGACCACCGATATAATGGTCATGTACCGGAACGATGCTTGTGAATCGTGGTCTCCATGGTTGGGCATATCCACCATTGCTGAGCTCAATTATCCCATTGGGCTGGAGGAAGAGTGAGTAAGGTGTAGCTGTGACTTGCAGATAGCGGCTATAGGTTGGTAGCTTTGAGAAGTCATCAATTTGCTCGGATATACTTGCAAGGGAGACTTCGCCGTGGAGCTTGCGATAGTTACGGCTGGCGAAGTCGGCCTCATCATCTATGATGAGTACTTTGCGATCCAGGAGATGGGGGCTCTTCTTCTTGAAGAGGTGAGTTAGATGCTCGAGATTCTTAGTCTCTTTCTTACAGATGATTACAAGCTTAGTTCCAGGACGACGAGAGAATTGTGCCTGAGGGAAGCCATGGCGATGGAGCTCACTGATATCATGGATATATATTGTAGCGGGCTGGTGGAGGTCACTACTCTCCTTGAAGTGGCGGAAGTCACTCATCATACGCTCCTTAGTTTGTGTCGAGAGAGAGTTCACACCCTTTGTAAAGACAACACAGATATCTATACCTCGGTCAAAGGATAGCGCCATGATATTCACGAAAGCATTGGTCTTCCCACACTGGATCTTCCCAAGAAGTAACCCCGGATCCTTGGCTCGTGGATCATTCTGCATCAAGCGATGCACTGTACTACGGATGCATCGATCAAGCTCGGGGCTTACCTTAATCTTAGCTCGTGCCTGGAGTGTACCGTAGATATATTCATTTGGATTGACAGAGCTACGCTGATTCAAGATGCGTTTGAGGGCTTCGTCTTGTGTGAGTCCTTCGGAGAGGGTTAGGCGACCAAATTCCGCAAACTCTTCTTGTGTTAACTGGGGTATAGGTCTTTCCATGCAGCTATGTATTTATGGTGGTTATGAATTTGTTAGACAAATATAGCAATAAGCTGTGTGGCAGTGGTATTAGCTATTACTAAGTGGTACATGTGATTATGAGGTACCCTTCGGGGTAGTGTACAAAGTAAGTGTTTACCACCCAGATAGATCTGCTGGAGGATATACCTCTCTTTATTGTACCTTTGTGTACCACAACTACTTCACATTAATTGGCTACATGGGTAAGAAACGATTACTATCGCTTGATGCGCTCAAGGGCTTTGCCATACTGCTGGTGATCCTGGGGCATGTTGGGTCCTTCTCCGATCCAGGGACGATCTCGACGCAGACCTTCCTGCATACATTTATCTACGTGGTACATATGCCGCTCTTTATCATGACGGCTGGGTACTTTGCACAGCGTAGAGTCGATAGTCTCTCTTCGCTCACGAAATTTCTTAGCGATAAGTTCATACGTCTGATCTTACCGGCTTTCCTTTGGTACACATTCTATGCCCTGTGGACGATAGGATCGGTGAACTATGCGGGGCTCTTGGGTAATCACTATTGGTTTACCTTCACACTCTTCAATCTGATGCTGATCTTCATGTGTCAGAATACGCTCCTCGGCTTCGTACTACGATGCTTCAAGCAGGCCGAGAACCGTGTGCTGGTGGTTGTGCTCCATGTGCTCTGTATGCTTGGGGTGTACTATGCACTCTCTACTCTGACCATCCCATCATCGGTGCCAGCTGTGAGAACTTGGCTTATGCTCAAGGATTTGGCAGCGTGCTTCTATCCTTTCTTGGTCTGTGGATGGCTTGTGGGGCGACTGGATCTGCTGGAGAAGTTGCGCTCAAAGTCCGTCATTGCCGTGGCCTTCCTCCTCTTTGTCTGTAGTGTGGTCTACCTGAGCAAACACGCTGAGTGGAAGTCTTATCTGGAGTACGGCGGCTTACTGCATATGCATCGACTGATGGCGATATCGTTCTTTGTCCTGATGGTCTATGTGATGCACGAAGTGACAGAGCGAGAAGGGCGTATCGGGCGCTGGCTTGTGACGTTGGGGCAGTGGTCACTCCCCATCTATTTTGTGCATTACTTCTTCATCCCCGCCTTCCCTGGGATGAATAACTTCTTAGCGAATATCAGCTCTACGCTGCGTCTTTCTACAGAACTGTTTATCCTGATGGGTGGCACGCTGATGACCCTCTTGCCATCGCTTGCCGTCATCTACTGCATCCGCCTCAATCCTTATCTGGACTTTGCGCTCTTCGGTGAGAAGAGCCGCCTACTGAAGAAGTAAGTATTGCTCTATATCCTGAAGCACATTGCCCCGAGGCACTCTATCTGAGTGCCTCGGGGCTATGGCTTTTACGGGATAACGTCCGCTTACTCTGCCTTGCCGGAGCCTATGTGGTAGTAGGCGCAGTGGGGGAATTCGTAGGCGTCAAGGCCAAGGTAATCTACCTCTATCTTATAGAGACGGCTACCATCTTCTTCGTACTTCTGTCCAGGGACTATACGAATATATGCCCTTATGTAGAAGGTCTGCAGATCCAATCCCAGTGTATTCTTGTGCTTCTCAAAGCTCTCTGCTCGGTCAGCGGGGACACTGATGAAGGGAACTTTCTTCTTATATGTGAGGAAGGGGGTAATTGGGAGATCTCCCTTTGTAGAGAGGAAGGGTAGTGCATATCCCAGTCGATCATCCCAAGGATATCCTGAGCTAGTGAAGTCGTATCCCTTGGTGTGGAGCTTGTGTCGCACGTAGTAGACTCGGTTCAGATCAAACTTCTCGACGGCTGCTTTCAGCTTCTCCAGTAAGGTTGCTCGCTGTCTCTGATACTCGAAGGGGTTGCTTGTAGCATCTGCCATCTGCTCTGTGCTTTCCACAGATTCGGCGTATACCTTGATCGCTTGATCTGTGTAGGTTAGGCAACCAGCCTTGATAAGTGCGGGTATATAGTCCTCTTGGAGTAGCTCTACAGCCTCAGGATAGAGCGTTTTGTGCTCTATGGGGGCCGTTATAATTTCCCCCTTTTGTATGGCATGCTCGGGATAAACGATGAGGCTGTCCTTGGGGAATTGTGGCAGGCTTAGGAAATATATGATCTGTGGTTGACCGATGGGATCTCCGAAGAAGTCCTTCTCTGCTGGGATGATGCGCTTCTGGAGCTTGCCTTTTGCGAAGGCGGGGATCTTCATATCCCCCTTACTCCAAGCCATAGTTTGGTACCCTTCGCCCGGCTCATACGGCAGGCCGATGGTGAGGCTATCGCCTACGTGGAAGGTGATCGTAGTGACGGATTCTTGGGCAGCAATGGATCTCGTGCCAAGCAGAAGGAATAGGATGAAATAGAGGTAGTTATGCATGTCAAAAATCCTGTGTTTGTGTGAGTTTATACTGGGAGGTGATGTCTTTTCTTAGGGGTAAAGTTACTCTTTTTCCGTGGGGTGCGGGAGGCGATAGGTCGAGTGCGAAGCGATACCCTTTCGCAGGATATGACCCGCTGTGACAAAGGTCTTTAGTTCTTCCGTGGCAGCCGTCGGGGAGAGCCCCGTGAGCTTCACATATTCGCTACGGGTGAGGACGTGGTGGGTGCGTAGATAGCTGAGGAGCTGGCTAAGGCGCCGCTCACGCCCCTCTCGAGGGCGTGTGTAGCTGCGATGTGGAGCGCGCTGGAGCCTGCAGGCCCTACGGGTGCGTTGCACGAGCCTGCGGTCAGCATGGAAGCGCACATCGGCGAGCTCCAGACTGGCGGCATTGCGCGTCGCGGTCTCTTCGCCTTCGGTGGGAGACACCTCCTTGCGGTAGCCGAGCTTGGGGCGGAAGCTCCCCACGCCATCGATATGTACGATATAGCCCTCTGCAAGCCTCTTAGCGAGCTCTTCGCCGAGGAGCTGGAGTACGCCTTCAATTTCGGCGCGTGAGAAGGTACAGCCCTCGGCCATACGCTCGGAGAGGTCCTCGGTGCTGAGTCGTCCTTCGCTGATCAGGCGAGGATGCTGGTTGGGATGCTTCCCAAGGCCTTGAGGGACTTGCCTCATCGTGTACTTTGCCATCGTCGTGTCGTGTATTGGGGTACTTGTCTTACTGATAGGAGAAGCTCTCTGCTCTTCCTGAGGCAAAAGTACGGCGGGGAGGAAAGAAAGGGCAGCACCTTTAGTGCTATTTGGTCGGCTATGTGCGTAGTCCTATCATCTACGTGCCTAAATCCAAAGATCCACGTACGTGGATGATAAGACTACCGACGTGGACGGAGCTTATCTCCCGCTGCTTCGCAAGAAGTGCACCGCTGGGGTGGGGGAGTACTTGTATTGTGTGGGGATTTTCCCTCACGAAGGGGCTACTTGCTCCCCGTACATCTACGGGGAGCAGTGAGCTACAAGAGCCGCGTATATACGACACGTCCCGACAGTCAGATGACTGCCGGGACGTGCTGTATAAAGTGATGGGGTAGGGGAGACCCTTACTGAAGGGCTACCCAGCGCACAAGTGCGAAGTCCATACGATGTGGGAGCTCGGGGTGCAAAGGCAGGATACGCAGAGCGCGCTTGTAGTGCCCAGGACGAGCCTGCTTGAAGCGGAGCTCATAGACCTCACGTGAGCCATTGCGCTCGACGAGTGTCAGGGCTGTCTTTGCTACGAAGCGGAGTCGACCCTGAGCGTCTTCGCGTGCGTCGACGAGCTCGACCTCGAGATCCGAGGTGAGTGCACCCTTGTCGAGGACAAGGCGTACCGTCTCTTCGTCGCCCGTGTGGCGCTCGTTGGACATGTATGCTGCGCTCTCGGAGCACTCGACTGAGACGACCTGCATGCTATCCCAAGCCTCAGCGGTAGCACGCTTCCACTCGGTGAGCTCGCGGGCGATACGGTTTGAGTCAGCGTGCAGGCGAGCTGAGCGCTCGGCGAGCTTCGTGTAGAAGCGCTCGTAGTAATCGTCCATCATACGGCGCATAGTGTAGTGAGGAGCGATGAAGTTCATCGAGTTCTTCATCGTCTGTACCCAACCATCGGAGTAGGGCTTGCCGTCGCGCTGGAAGTAGAGGGGTACGATCTCCTTCTCGAGAAGGTCGTAGATCGTCGTAGCATCGAGCTTGTCCTGCAGCGACTGATCAGCGAAGGTGCGCTTGTCGGTGAGCGCCCAACCAGCACCCTTGCGGTAGCCTTCGTACCACCACCCGTCGAGGACGGAGAGGTTGAGGACACCGTTCATCTCGGCCTTTTCGCCCGAGGTACCCGAGGCTTCGAGAGGACGAGTAGGGGTATTCATCCAGATATCTACGCCAGCGATGAGCTTGCTAGCAAGGCGCATATCGTAGTTCTCGAGGAAGATGATCTTCCCGAGGAATTGGGGCAGGCGGCTTATCTCGAGGATGTGCTTGATGAGGCCCTGACCACCACCATCGGCGGGGTGTGCCTTACCCGTGAAGAGGAACTGTACGGGGTACTTGGGGTTATTGACGATACGCTCCAGACGCTCGAGGTCGGTGAAGAGGAGGTGCGCACGCTTGTAGGTAGCGAAGCGACGACCGAAGCCGATGAGTAGGGCGTTGGGGTTGATGCCTTCGAGGACGGATACCGTCGTCTCGGGATCACCACTGTTGTGGAGCCACTTCTCGCCGTAGAAGGAGCGGATATGCTCGACGAGGCGGAACTTGATGGCCTGGTGTGTCTCCCAGATCGTCTCGTTGGGGAGCTGCTGGATCTTCGCCCACGTAGCTTCCTCGGTCTGCTTCTTGATGAAGTCCTTGCCGAAGTGCTTCGTGTAGAGCTCCTGCCACTCAGCAGAGGCCCATGTAGGCAGGTGGACGCCATTGGTGACGTAGCCGACGTGTAGCTCTTCGGGGAAGAAGCCCTTCCATACGGGGGCGAACATCTCCTGCGAGACGCGGCCGTGCAGCAGACTCACACCGTTGGCCTCCTGGCAGGTATTCAGTGCGAAGACGCTCATGGAGAACTTCTCGTTGCTCTCGGGATTCTCACGACCGAGGCTGATGAAGTCGTGCCAAGAGATGCCGAGACGCCCAGGGATGTGGCCGAGGTACTTGCCGAGGAGCTCCTCATCAAAGTAGTCGTGACCAGCGGGGACGGGCGTGTGGCAGGTGTAGATCGAGGAGGCGCGGACGAGCTCGAGAGCTTCGTCGAAGGGAAGACCTTCGCCCTCGACGTAGTCCAGGAGGCGCTGTACGCTCATGAAGGCAGCGTGACCTTCGTTCATATGGTAGACGTCCTTCGAGATGCCGAGGCGGTTGAGGAGGAGCACACCACCGATACCGAGGAGGTACTCCTGCTTCATACGGTTCTCCCAGTCGCCGCCGTAGAGCTGGTGCGTGATGGGGCGGTCCCATTCGCTATTCTGTGGGATGTCGGTGTCGAGGAGGTAGAGGCTGATACGGCCGACGTTGACCTTCCATACGTGGCTGTATACGGTGTGACCAGCATAGGGCACCTCGAGGATGAGAGGCGTCTGCCCGTCCTCTTCGAAGATCTGCTCGATAGGAAGCTGGGTGAAGTCCTGAGCTTCGTAGTTCGCCTGCTGCTGGCCTTCGGGGCTGAGGCTCTGGGTGAAGTAGCCGTAGCGATAGAGGAAGCCGACGGCGGTGAGGCGGACGTTGCTGTCGCTGGCTTCCTTGAGGTAGTCACCAGCAAGGACGCCAAGACCGCCGGAATAGATCTTGAGGATATTCGTCAGACCGTACTCCATGCTGAAGTAGGCGACGGAGGGACGTACTGCGTCTGCAGGCTCGTTCATATAGGCCTGGAAGTCGGCATAGACTTCGTCCAGCTGCGCCATGAAGTCCTTGTCAGCGACGAGGGCTACCATCTCCTCAGCGGAGAGCAGGCGAGTGAGCGTGATAGGATTGCCTTCGGTCGACTCCCAGAGTTCGGGAGAGATACGGCGGAAGAGATTTTGTGCCTTGGGGGTCCATACCCACCAAAGGTTGTGGGCGATCTCGTCGAGTCTACGCAGCTCAGCGGGCAGCTGGGCATAAGCATAGATGTTCGTCCAGACGGGATCGTTGGCGCGCTTTGTTACGATCATAAATATATTCCTTCTTCTAAGCAATCGGAGACAGTCGGTCGACTATCCTTTTTTTACGGTGCAAAGGTACTGATAATAAACCACTACCCCTTACTTTACGACAAGATAGTAAGCAAGGGGTAGTGGTGTCTCTGTGCAGTGGAGTGGGGGAGCGCCTATTTCTTCGCTGGAGTGAGACCGAGAGCGGCTGCTTCGCGGAGCATAAATTCGTAGGCGGGCTCGTATTCGTTGGGGATCGTGCCGTCGAGGATAGCGTCCTTGATAGCGTCCTTGATGAGCCCCACCTCACGGCAAGGCGTGAGGGCGAAGGTATCCATAATGAGCTGGCCTGAGATGGGGGGCTGAAAGTTGCGGATGCGATCCTTCTCCTCGATGTCGACGAGCTTCTGACGAACGACCTTATAGTTGTCGAGATACTTGCGTACGCGCTGGGGGTTCTTGCTCGTGATATCGGCTTCGACGAGGAGCATGAGGTCGTCGATATCGTCTCCCGCCTCGAAGAGCAGGCGGCGCACAGCGGAGTCCGTCACACCCTCATCGACGAGGGTGGCGGGGCGCATGTGCAGGTCGACGAGCTTCTCCACGTAGTGCATCTTGTGATCAAGCGGAAGGCGGAGGCGGCGGAAGATCTTCGACACCATCTTCATGCCGATGAAGTTGTGGTTGTGGAAGGTCCAGCCGAGGCGCTGGTCAAAGCGCTTGGTGCGGGGCTTCCCGATGTCGTGAAGGAGCGCTGCCCAGAGGAGCCAGAGGTTCATCTCGTGCCCAGGGCGGGCGGTGGCGAGTGCCTTGGCCATATTGTCCACGACCTTGTAGGTGTGGGTGAGATTGTCCTTGTGCCCGATACCGTCACGCGTCTCGGCGCCCTTGAGCTCGAGGAGCTCGGGGAAGACGAGCTTCATCAGACCGGTCTTCTCAAAGAGCTCGAGGCCGATGGATGGGCGAGGGGAGAGGAGGATCTTGTTGAACTCCGTGGCGATGCGCTCGGCGGAGATGATCTCTATGCGCCCTGCATTTCGCCCGATAGCAGCGAAGGTGTCGGGGTCTATGAAGAAGCCGAGCTGTGAGGCGAAGCGTATGGCACGCATCATGCGCAGCGGGTCGTCGCTGAAGGTGATGTCGGGGTCGAGTGGTGTACGCAGGGTGAGCGCCTCCATGTCGTGCAGTCCATCGAAGGGGTCGACGAGCTGACCGAAGCGGTCGGCGTTCAGGCAGATGGCCAGAGCGTTGACCGTGAAGTCACGGCGCTCCTGATCTTCCTCCAGCGTGCCGTCCTCAACGAAGGGCTTGCGACTATCGGGTGTGTAGCTCTCACGACGAGCACCTACGAACTCGATCTCCAGATCGCCCTGCTTGACCTGTGCCGTGCCGAAGCGAGCGAAGACCGAGATGTGTGCACCACGCCCCAGGCGCTTGGCAACTGCCTGCGCCAGGTCGATACCGCGCCCGATGGAGACGATGTCGATATCCTTCGAGGGGCGGTAGAGGAGGAGGTCACGCACATAGCCCCCGACGATGTAGGCGTCTACACCGAGTTCGTCCGCAGCTTCGCCGATGAGGTGAAAGAGGGGGGTGTCTACCTTGTCGTAGATCTCATCTTCCTTTTCGTAGAGCAAGTCTTCGCTGAGCATCCTTTCTTAGTTGGGGGTTTCTTCGGCTGCAAAGATACGGGTTTCTTGCGTGGGGAGTGCGGTCACCCACGCTTTGCGAAAGAAAAACATCGGGTGCGTTTCACGTGGAACTGCACCCGATGTTCTCTCGCGCTTTCGCGCGCATATGTATTATAGTATGCTTAGGGCTCGATGTCGTGGAGTACGCGATCGGCATCGGTGATCTCGCGAAGCACACGGCAAGGGTTACCGACGGCGATGACGCCTGCGGGAATGTCGCGCGTGACGACGCTGCCAGCTCCGATCACGGCACCTTCGCCGATGGTGACGCCGCCGAGGATTGTCACCGAGCCGCCGATCCACACGTTGTCACCGATCTTTACGGGCTTGCCTTGCTCGTAGCCTGTGTTGCGCTCCTCAGCGAGTAGTGGGTGGGTCGGGGTGTAGATGCTGACGTTGGGGCCAATGAAGACGTGGCGGCCGATGTCGATACGCCCCGCATCAAGCGCGGTGAAGTTGCTGTTGACGAAGCTGAAGTCCCCGATGTGGACGTTCGATCCGTAGTCAAAGAAGATGGGTGGCACGAAGTAGCAGTGTTCGTCTGCCGTGCCGAGGAGTGAGTGGATGATCTCGCTGGCTTCTTCGTGCTGGTCAGGGTGCAAGGAGTTGTATCGCTGGATGAGGTCTTGTGCTCGCAGTCGCTCCTCATGGATCTCGGGGTCGATGGCGCAGAAGTATAGCCCTGCTTGGCGTCGCTCTCTCTGGGTCATAGTGCGTGGGTTGGTGTAGTGATGTGTGGGTGGAGCGGGTGAGTGTTCCACGTGGAACATACCGCTCTTTTCTTCGCTTTCCTGCGGTGCGCTTCGCTGTTTACTCGCGTGCCTTGCTGTCGATCCAGATGGTCACGGGGCCATCGTTCGTCAGAGATACCTGCATGTCGGCCCCGAAGCGACCTGTACCGATGGGGCGCCCGAGTCGCTCCTCGAGGGCGCGAACGACCTCGCGGTAGAGGGGCTCAGCTACCTCGGGGCGGGCGGCGCGGATGTAGGAGGGGCGGTTGCCTTTCTTTGTCTCCGCCATAAGGGTGAACTGCGACACGGCGATGATGTCCCCGCCAACGTCAAGGATGCTGCGGTTCATCACCCCGTCTTCGTCGTCGAAGATACGCAGCTGTGTGGCCTTCTTCACGAGGTACTCAATGTCCTCTGCTGTGTCGTCGGGGGAGATGCCGATGAGGATGAGCATGCCGAGGCCGTGGCTCTCGGCGACGGCTATTCCGTCGATGTGGACGGCTGCGGAGCGGGTGCGTTGGATGAGGAAGCGCATGGATATGAGTGGGTTATCCTTCGGGATGGAAGGCGGTGTAGATGATGCGGGCCTTGGCGGGACCGATGACGGCGGTGAGGTCGTCGAGGCTGGCGGCGGCGATGGCTTGCACGCTGCGGAAGGCCGTGAGGAGCTCGTCCTTTGTCTTCGGGCCGATGCCCTTGATGTAGTCGAGGCGCGAGGAGAGCTGGCTCTTACTGCGCTTGTCACGGTGGAAGGTGATGGCGAAGTGGTGCACCTCCGCCTGGATCTGCTCAAGGAGACGGAAGGTCGGGCTGTGGTGACGCACGGGGATCTCGTCGAGGGTGTCCGTGCCGAAGAGGAGCCCTGCCGTGCGGTGGCGGTCGTCCTTCACCAGCCCCGCTACGGGGATGGCGAGGCCCAGCTCAGCGAGGGCTTCGCGTATGGCGCCTATCTGCCCCTTACCTCCGTCGGCGAGGATGAGGTCGGGGAGACCTTCGCCTCCCGCCTCTTCGCTCAGGCGGCGGTAGCGGCGTGTGACGACTTCGCGCATGGAGGCGTAGTCGTCGGGCCCTTCGACCGAACGGATGTTGAACTTCCTATAATCCTTCTTCGACGGGCGCCCGCGCTTGAAGACGACGCAGGCGGCTACGGGGTCGGAGCCTTGGATATTCGAGTTGTCGAAGCACTCGATATGTAGGGGGAGCTTGTCCAGATGTAGGAGATCCTTCAGCTCGGTGACGATCTGCATGAGGCGCTGGTCGGGGTTGAGCCGCTCGGCACGCTTGTACTTGTCTACCTTGTACTGGCGGACGTTGCGCTCGGAGAGCTCGAGGAGCTTCTTCTTGTCGCCACGCTGGGGGATGGTGATCGTCACGCTGGCATCGTCCTGCCACCCGGGGTCGAAGGGCAGGATCAGCTCCTTGGCGCGTGAGGCGAAGCGCTGGCGTAGCTCGGTGATGGCGCTGGCGAAGAGCTCCTCGCGCGTCTCGCCCTCGATGAGGCTACGGTACTCGATGGTATAGACCTGCGTGACCATCCCTTGGGTGAGGTGCATGAAGTTCACGTAGGTCGCGCCGTCTTCGTCCTCGTCGAAGCTGAAGACGTCGACGTTGTGGATGTGGTGCGGGGCGACGGTGTGCTTGACCTGATAGTTCTCGAGGTACTGAAGGCGCTCCTTGTAGATCTGGGCTTCCTCGAAGCGAAGCTCCTCGCTGAGGCGAAGCATCTCCTCACGATAGAGGTCGATGACGTCACGGAGGTTCCCACGCAGGAGGCTCGTGATCTCGCGGATGTTGTGCGCGTAGTCCTCGGCGGTCTGGTAGCCGACGCAGGGCGCCTTGCACTTCTTCATGTGGTACTCGAGGCAGACCTTGTACTTGCCCTGGGCGATCTTGTGCGGGGAGAGGTCGAGGTCGCAAGTGCGGATAGGGTAGAGGTCGCGCACCATGGCAACGGCGGCGTGTGCCATGCCGACGTTGGGGTATGGGCCGAAGCGCACCGAGCCATCGTGGGCGGGGCGGCGCTCGACGCGGACGCGGGGGAAGGGCTCATGGCGGATGACGACCTCGGGATAGGTCTTGTCGTCCTTGAGAAGGATGTTGTAGCGGGGCTGATGCTCCTTGATGAGGGAGTTCTCGAGGATAAGGGCCTCAGCTTCGGAGCCCACGACGACGTACTCAATACCGCGGATCTGGCGCACCAGAAGGCGGGTCTTCGAGCTGGGTATGTCGCGCTGGAAGTAGCTACTGACGCGACGACGCAGGTTCTTCGCCTTCCCGACGTAGATGATCGTGCCCTCCTGGCCGATGTACTTGTAGCAGCCAGGGGCTTCGGGGAGCGTAGGGAGGATCTTGCGTATTTCGTCGAGCGTCATCGTGTCTTATCTGAGGGAGGTGGGGCAAAGTCGCCCCTATTACAACAAAGATAAGGGAAAGATGGCGCGCTCCCGCTCCCGCACGAGCCGTCGGCTCATGAAGTGGCTAAAGGTGGGGCTTCTTCGCCGTAAGATTAGCCCTTTCGGCGGGGAGTACGGCGGGACGCAGAGGCGCCCTAGAATGCGGGCTTGCGGAGGGAGGCATATCACTACTCACTCGTTCGTAGTGCAGACCTATAGTGGTTCGTGCGTCAACTTATATTGGTCGCGACCTTTAAACCAAATAGAGGCACAACTCTATGCAACCCTCTGGACTTTCTTCCCCCTTTTTATTGCGGAAGTACACTATTTAATATTGCGACTTTCCTCTATTAGCCTTTCTTTTGATGGCAACTTCTCCACGTTAAGAACAAAGGCTGTGGTATCATCATATACTATAGTTAAGTATCCCTTATGTTCCCACGCCTTTAAGACAGGAAGTATTCTTTCTCTTTCCCTATATATAATAGGAGGAAAGGCATCCCATGTATAAGTAGGACTATAGGCAAATGGATCATGGCAAATATAAGTTGCCAACAAACGAATGATCTTTATCCTCTTCATTTTACTTAAATGTTATTACCTCTCCTGTTTTAAGGTAGTCCCCCTAATTGGTGGTCAAAGTTAGCCCTTTCGGCGGGGAGTACGGCGGAGCACAGAGGTGCGTAAAATGCGAGCTTGCGGAGGGCGGGATGTAAACCACTACTTGTTCGGAGTGCAAACCAATAGTGAAATGGATGCAAACCACTACTCGTTCGTAGTGCAAACCTATAGTGGTTCACGCGTCGACCTATATAGGTCGCAACTACCTTCCCACGGTGGGGGCGGTGGCGGTCGCTTCGCTCTGCGGTCGCACCTGCGCCTTTAGCCGCCATTCCTTTCGGATTGAACAGTAAGATATTAGCAACCATGTATCTACCCCCTTCGCTCTCTCTTAAGTCTGGGTTATATATAAGCCAAATCTCATATACCCACTCTTTGACTTAGGTCAGATGTGATATACCTCATTGAACGGATACCTACCCCTCTGAGAATCCAACTTGCTATATCATTTGCCAAGGTTCTAATACTCCCCCCTCCTCTGCGAACCAACGGAAATACATTGTAAGTGAATCGGCATCTTCATCATCTAAGAGTTTATCATAACTCATCGTAGAGTTAAGCTTACCTGTCTTTGGCTCATAGGTTATCCTTAGACTAGAGGGAACCTCTCGCCCATCATCTTGAAAGCTTGCTCGTATTTTCTGAGCGATCGCATTACCATTCGAATTCAACCACCTCTGATTCTCATCAGAGACATCAATTTGTTTTGTGGTCACATATTCATTAAGCTTATGCTTAAGCGACAGGCACCCGTTAATCCTGAAAAACACCAAGTATTGCACTGATCGTTCAAGAGAGATGTAGATATAGATACAGTCTATATCCAAACTATACCCTGTATACTCCAATGCGTTGTATAGTGCATCTTCTATGAGATGCGCAAAATTCTTATCAAACTCCTTTGTTGCCATACTCCTATAGCTTTTCTCTTATAAATAAATATTAGTCTTCTGTTGAGCCCAGTGAGAAGCCTTACAATTACTCGCCTTCATTCGATTAGCAAAGATCGATAGGCAACATCAGCTTCTATAACAACTCGATAAGATATCTTCTTGCCCAATATACACTTAGCCCTTTGGAGATCTTCAAGTTCTCCTGCCAAAACAACAGCGTTATAAGATCCCGTGGATAGGATGAATTCGGATACATGCAGATAGTATTCATCAAGAATATCTTCTAGAGGATATTGCATACATTCTCCTTCATCTAGTTTAAAACCTATAGGCATCCTAAAACATGTATCCCCTTCATCCTTTAGATCACGATAAATACCCTGTTCGATAGACCGATAGTGTGAAGGTATAGTATATGCTTCACCATCTAATAGTGTTATTTCTTTCATTACGATGCTCTATGTATTACGTATAAAATCTTTATAGGTAGTCCCCCTAATTGGTGGTCAAAGTTAGCCCTTTCAGCGCGGAGTACGGCGGGGGAGCTATGGGAGGGAAGGATACGTCTTGCGGATGGGGGTAGTGTGAACCTATATTGGTCGGTGGGCTGACCTATATAGGTCGTCATCGCGACCTATATAGCTTCGTCGTCGGATCAATATAGGTCAGCCCGCCGACCAATATAGGTTGATTTATCACCCTGCGGTAGGGTGGTGGTGCAGGCAGCATCTATAACAGGTATAGCTATAGCGAAAAGCTGTCACGGCAAGAAGAGGAAGGGATATGCGAACCAGTACTGGTCGCCGAAGTGACCAGTACTGGTAACTGATAGCAAGCAGTACTACTTCGCACTGCGACCAGTACTGGTCACGTCGGCGACCAGTACTGGTTACTTTTCCCTCCTTGTACGGGGTGCGGTATAGGGCTGTAGTACAGTGCGTTGTGATGTGCTCGCTTGGAGCGCCTTTTCCCAGCAGAGAAAAAGAAATCTCCCCGAGGTGGGATCGTCGGCTTGGTGTGAGGTGGAGGCTACTCCAGCTCGATGGGATTGAAGGGGATCGTCCAGGAGAGTGCTTCGGCTTTCGTCAGGAAATTCCCCTGCGCATCCTGTGGATATACCCGCTGGCCATTGGCCTCAAAGGTCTGTATCGGATGCTTGTGGAGCCGCTGATAGTAGTCCCTGAACTGTGCACGACTGACCGACTTCACCAAGCGAATCTTCCACTCCACGATGTCCGCACTACGCTGACATAGGGCGTCGAGTACGAAGTGATGCGCTCCATCCATACTGTGTAGCTCGAGGATCAGCCCAGGGAGGCCGCCAAAGAAGTTCGGGCCAGCGGAGATCGGGATGCTGGGAGTAAACCAAGCTTCGTAGCTTCTCCCGCGGAACTGGCACGTGGCACGCTGTGCCTCGTAGTCCGAGATGACCTTCTTCTCACCTGTCAGCGTCCATGAGAACGTCGGGGTGTCGGTGTACTTCAGCGTGGGGCCTGAGAGAGGCGTCCTGTAGTAGACCTGCGTCGTGCCATTGGTCAGATCGCGGTAGTAGCAGAAGGGAGATAGACCGTCATCTGGTATTTTTACCTGGGCGTATTTATTGGCATCATGAGTAAGAGCAGAGTCTGCCTGCCAAAGTCTGTAGCTGTAGGACTTGACAAGCGCCTTGCCCAGCTCCACGCGGATGATGTCTTCTTGGAAGTCTTTACTCTCGGCAGGTGTCTTGTGGCGGTAGGTGTAGTCCACGAAGTACTCGGACTTCCCGAGGATCTTCCCTGCTTGCAGGCGCATCTGTATAGTAGGGAACTGTGCGAGCAGGCCGAGGGGGCTGATGCTCACGAAGGTGAGTAAGAGGAGAAAGAGCTTTCGCATAAGGCAGTCTGATATGATGTGTTATCCCATCAGCTACTCCAGCTCGATGGGGTTGTAGTAGAAGGTCGGGTCTTTGATCTGGATACCTGCGCGAGGGAACGCTGTCGTGAGCGTCTGCACGATATCGGCATGCATGCGCCTACATAGATCACGGACTTTGCTCCGATCTGTGCGCTTGTAGTTGCCTTTATACTTGACGATGGGCAAGGCCTTGGGGAGCTGTGAGACACTTGTTGCCTCGAAGATGTACTCCCTCTTGTCATCATAAGCCTCCAAGATCAGTCCAGGAGTGCCACCCAAGAGCCACGGGCCATTGGAGATGGGGATATCCGTCGCTACCCAAGCGGTATAGTCACGGCCTCGGAAGCGTGCCGTAGCCTTCTGACATGAATAGCCGAGTACGTCCTTGCGCTCATCGGTGAGTGTCCATGACTGGGGGTGTAGCTCATCAGAGTAGATGAAGGTATATCGGTAGGAGTAGACGAAGAGCCTAAAGGTAAGCTCGCTATAGGGCTTGGTGCCGCTCAGGTACTTATAGACCTCCATACCTCCCATTCCCCGCGCCTCGATACCAGGTCCAGCCTCTTGGCTCTCTGCTGCGATAAGCTCCTGCTGGTTGTCCAGGACGCAGACGTGTCCGAACTTCGAGATCTTCCGCCCGACGAGGAGGTACATCTCGTTCGTTACCTTGTCGTGCTTCTTCGGGTCAAGGAGGCAGGTCGTCTTGTAGTCAATGCGATAGTTCGCTGAGTCCAGGACGGTGTATTTCCTGATATCGAAGGGATGTATACTGCCGATAGGGCTCTGAGCTCGGGAGGTCAGACTGATGCAGAGTAAGAGTAAGGAGAATGCGAAGGACTTCATGGAGATGTGACCGTTAGAAGAGTTTGAAGTGCGCCTTCAGCATGATCGTCGAAAGGCTCCATTCATGTTGTGTAGCTCGGATATCATCCCAAAGAGGCCGCCAAAGAAGTTCAGGCCAGCGGAGATCGGGATGCTGGGAGTAAACCAAGCTTCGTAGCTTCTCCCGCGGAACTGGCACGTGGCACGCTGTGCCTCGTAGTCCGAGATGACCTTCTTCTCACCTGTCAGCGTCCATGAGAACGTCGGGGTGTCGGTGTACTTCAGCGTGGGGCCTGAGAGAGGTGTCCTGTAGGAGACCTGCGTCGTGCCATTGGTCAGATCGCGGAAGTAGCAGAAGGGAGATAGAGAGGGTTTATTCCAACTCAATAGGATTGTAGGGGAACGAAACGTTGTCTTCATCTCCATCTCGAAACATCACCATCCCATCGGTCACTATGCGCATATACGTTTTGGGCTTCTTGTGCATTCTCTCCACATACTTGCGTATGTCCTTTCGTGTATTCTCTTGATACTTCCAGTCCCATAGATGTATGCCTTCTTTGACCGATCTGATGCCTATGGCTCTGAAGATGTAATCTTGCTTCGCATCCTCTACTTTCAGGATTAGTCCCGGTAGCCCTCCAAACTTCCATGGTCCGACCGAGAGTGGAATATTCATTGTAAAGAGGGCTCTATAGTCTCGCCCCCTGAAACTCATTTGTGCCTCTGAGCAGGGGTAGCTGAGTACAGTAGAGTCTCTAGCGGATGTGACCCAATTAAACTTCGGAGTAGGTTCCTTATATTTCAGAGGTGGGCCAGGCTCAAAACTGCGATAGACTGCTGTAATTTGTCCCGTCTCCAAGTTGCAATAGGTATCCTCAGGAAAGGTGAGAAAGTATACGCTTGGGGCATCTTGACCAAGTTTAAACAAACTATCTTTCTGTAGCCTCATTCGTTTTAATCTGGGGTTATAGGTCTGGGTATACTTTTTCCCAATGAGTAGGCTGATCGTGTCTGTTATTATTCTTTTTCCCCAGCGCATCTGGACTTGGTATAGCACCTCATACGAAGCCGTATCCAAAACTTTTGAAGCCGATAACGGCTGGTAGCAGGTCGCCCACTGTGCAGAAAGATTGTCGAGGCATAGTAGCAGGACAGACATTACAATTGCGATTCTTTTGATGGTCATAATAGTATCATAAGGGGAGATAGAGAGGGTTTATTCCAACTCAATAGGATTATAGGGGCAAGTGTAATTTGCTCCAAGAGGGCCATTGGGTGTGAATACCTGGGGGGCTCCTATCGACCTAAGGAACTGAGTTGGTTTACGGAACATGCGCGCAATGGTCTGGTTAGCCTTTTCCCTTGTGGTATCTGTATAAGGCCAATTCCAGAGCTTTATGAAGGTCGTCCTGTGTAAAATCTCATCTGCTGTATACTTTACTTCACCTGTATCATCATAGACCTCAAGGATAAGGCCGGGGAGAGAAGAGAACTTCCAAGGACCAGCAGAAAGAGGCAGTGCGAGTGTAAACCAAGCACTATAGTTTCGTCCTCGGAATCGACAGGTAGCTAGCTGGCAAGAATAGCCTAGGATGGTCTTCTTTTCATTAGACAATTCCCACTTAATCTGAGGTAAGGGTTCCTGATAGCGTAAGACTGGACCATCAGAGAACATCCTATATACCGTGGTCACAGATTTATCCCCTAGGCAGGTATATATATCCTCCCTTTGCGTATAGTTAGAATATGTAGGTAGCACTCGTGCCCCCTTTTTTAGCATGATTGTAGCGACAGAGTCTGTCTGGTATAGGTTCTCACTATAGGATTTGGTGTACCTATCTCCAATCTGGAGTGTTACGACATCTTCGTCTGCCACTTCCTGCTGTGTGGAAGCTTTTGATATGTACCTATATCTGACAAGATATCGCGCTGTGTCTAGAGTCCTGTATCTAGCTAGAGAGCGAGCTGTGGTGAAGATACAATCTCGCTGTGCCAACAGAGCAGATGTGGATACAAGAAATAGAATAGCAATGAATACTAGCCGTTTCATAGTACTTATACTTTAAAAAGAGGGTATTAAGCAAGCTCTCACAAGTAAAGAGTACTCAATACCCTCTCTCATTTGAAAGCTAATGTTTGCGCTTACTGCTATCGGTTTGATTGCTCGGGATTATTCGGAGGATTAGAACAGCTTGAATCGAGCCTTCAGCATTATGGTTGATGGGCGGATATCGTAGTAGCTGTGCGAGGCGACGAGGTCGGAGAGCGTCCCCGAGCTGTAGAGACGCGCACCGAGGATATTCGTCCAGTCGAGGGTGAGGCGTACCTTCTTCCAGGTGTAGGCGAGTCCAAGGTCAGCGAGTGTGAAGTGCCTCCCTTGAGTCACTGCATCGTTGTAGTAGTGCTCGGCGGTGAGCTTGATCGCTACATCCTCCAGGACATTTACGTGCGAGATGACCTTGTGGCTGAGGCTCTGTATCGGTGTGAGCCAGCTCCTATTCTCGAGGCGGCTGCGGTGCAGGCCCCACGCGACGTTGTACTCCATCGTGAGCCACGGTAGCGGCTTGAGGGAGCACCTCCCGCTGGCGCTGGCCCATTGACTCGTATAGCCGAGGAGCTTCCCTTCGAGGTAGCTCTTACCCTCGCTCTGGCCTAAGGCTGCATCCCCAGAGACCGAGAGGGAGATCCAGTCATAGCCTTTGCTGAAGCGTGCATTGGCCGAATAGCTCTGCCCCGAGTGCGGCAGGGGAAGGCGCTCTACGACGGTGAGTGGGGGCTCGATCTTCAGCGAAGAGATGGCTTCACTGCGGTGGTGGCTGTAGCTGACCCCCGCGCTGAGGAAGAGCATCGAGAAGATATCCTTGTAGCTGAGTGTGAGCCCTGTGCTGGCCGTGCGCGAGCTGAATTGACGCATCTCGTGGCGCGTCAGGCTGCGGTAGCTCTGCATGATATACCCTGCGTAGAGCGAGCTGAGGGTGGGCTGTGTGAGGGCTATTGAGCCATTCAGCTGGAGTGTGAAGTCCGAGGCGAACTTATAGCTCACCCAGCCTCGCGGCTCGAAGTATAGCTTCCCTTCCGAGAGTCTTTCGCTTGGGCGGAAGCCGTCCTGCATCAGCGTGTGATAGTAGAAGAGCGGGAGTACGGCGTGGAGGTTGAAGACCTCGGACTTGTAGCTCAGCTCATGACCCAGCCCAGCACCAAGGCGAGTGAAGCTGATCCCGTTGTGCATATCCCGCGAGGGGAGTGGCTGGTAGGTACCCGTGAGGCTGGTCGCTCCCAGCTCGGTATCCAGCGCCTGATGCTGGGCTTGGAGGAAGAGCCGTGGGCTGATCTGTACCCCCCCGATATGCCATGCGGAGAGCAGGGCGAGCTCGGCGAAGCTGAGGAAGGCGCGGTGCCGTACGTCTTGCGTGAGCTCGGCATAGGGCGCTCCGCTATTGATGCGGGGGGCATAGAGCCCAGGCTGGATGCTTAGCCGGTGTGGGGAGGTCGCTACGGCATTGCGCCAGAGGATCTCACCGCCCTTGCCGTCCGCCTTCGTCCGCACCCAGTGGGAGGTGTTGGTCGCTGAGAGGTAGCGCTGGCGCATCTGCTGTGTGAGGTCCTCTCCCGCTGAGACGATGCCGTGCTCTTGCTCCCACGAGGCCTTGAGCTCAAGGAGGTTGTTGAAGTAGAGCTGCTCCTTATTGATGTTGTAGCGTAGCTCACCCTCGAGCTGGTCGATCGTACCGCGATTGCGCAGGTCTTCGCTGATGACCTTCGTGCCCTCGGGGAGGAAGTAAGTCGTCTGCGAGGCGCCATGTGTGCGCTCTCGGTCGTGGAAGAAGATGAGGTTGGCGTTCAGCTCCGCTTCATTCTTCAGCTTGTAGAGGTTGTTGGAGGAGAAGGCGTGCGTGTCGTTGTCATAGTAGCGAGGGCGAGAGATGCGGGGCTCGTCGGGCTGCTGTAGCGAGGTCATCGTGAGGCTGGGTAGGGGAGATGTGCCCGTGAAGGAGCGCAGCTCGCGGCGTATGTCCTCCCCGTTGTCGTTGCTCTTGGCAGTCAAGACGTGCTGTCGCAGCTTGGCAAAGTATAGCCCGATCAGCTCTTCGCTGCGCCTCACCCTGCCGTCATAGCCGAGGCCGAGCTGTGCCGTCATGCTGAAGGTGCCCTTGACTTCGTCCTTCAGCTTGAGGTTGATGGCGGCATCGCTGCTGGGCTGGGTCTTCTCGAGCGCCTTGACGGGCTGGTGGTTCTCGAGGACCTGCACAGTGGCGACGTCCTTGGCCGATATGTTGTTCGTCGCGATGCCGTAGCGCCCTTGCAGGGCATCCAGCCCCTCGATGTAGAACTTATTGATCGGTTTCCCTTGGTACTTGATGAAGCCGTCCACCGAGACCTCTATATTCGGGAGCTTACGCAGGACGTCGGCGATGACTACATCATTCTTCCCGATGAAGGCGCCGACGGAGTAATTGACCGTGTCCTTCTTCCCCCAGATCTTACGAGCCTTCACCTGTACCTCTCTTAGGAGGGTGCGTGACTCCTTGACTCGGAAGTCGCAGGTCTGACTGACGTTCTCCACGCGGCGGTCCATACGCTCGACCTCCATACTCGCTACGCTGATGAGGAGCTGGGGCTGCGTACTGCTCACGCTTAGGCGGTAGCTGCCGAGGGCATCGGTGAAGGTGTAAGCTAAGATCGTGCTGTCCGTCGGCACTAAGGCCAGCACGCGGGCGTACTCTACGGGCGCCCCTTGGAGGGTGCGTACGTGCCCCGTGATGATACTCTGCCCGTAGGAGGATGACAGGGAGAGTAGGAGGGCGAGGAGGAAGAGGATGCGTCGCTTCATAATAGCGCTGGTAGTAAGGTGAGCGAAGGGCGGGAGCTACTCTACCTCCAGCCACAGCCAAGGGAAGGAGAAGTCTCGATTCTTATTGGTATTCCCTATGTAAATGTTGATGCCAAGCGACTGCTCGCAGAAGAGGATCGGCTGCTTGTGCATGCGTAGGATGGTCGCGCGTAGCTTCTCACGCGTAGACTTGGTGTGCGGGTAGGTCCAGAAGCGGATCGGTGTGCTCTTATTATCAACGCCTATGCAGGTGAAGACAAAGTATGCCTCCGTATCTTGTACCGCCAGGATAAGGCCTGGCAGTCCGCAGAACTTCCACGGGCCATCAGAGAGGGGAATGTCTGAGGTGAACCAAGCGATGTACTTCCTCCCACGGAATTCCCCGAGGGCTTTCTGACACGTGTAGCCGAGGATCTTCTTGGTCTCCGACTGGATCTGCCACTTGAAGTCGGGCAATGGCTCGGTATATTGCCCGTAGCCCGCGCTGAGGAAGAGGCGGTAGGAGGTCGTCAGTGTGCCTGGCTTGGGGTAGCCCTTGAAGACATCTTCGGGGAAGGTAATACCACTAAAGTCATCGACCGTCTCCGCGCCCTGCTTTATTTCGGCATCCGCTTTCTCGCGGGCTTTTAGGAGTTCACGGCTATAAGTCGCAGAGATACGCTTGCCGATGAGTAGCGTCTGCGTGTCCTTGTAGGCGACGTGGCTATACTTAGGGTTGGGGTTGAGCTTGGCTGCGATCTGATAGGTGATCTCATACTTGGCGGTATCGACTACTTGGTACTTATCCGATGGCCCGTAGGTGGTCGGGAATATGAACATCTGGGCGGACAGCGTCAAGGCTTGCATTGATAAGCACAGCAGGAAGGCTTTTACGAGTCTCATAGTTTCTGATGGGGTAGGGTGATCGTGGGTTAGCGTGGTATGGGGTGGCCCTCATCGTGGCGCACCTTAGGCGTTTATCGCGTGGTGTATTGTCTTTGAGGTATGAGGGTGGAAGGCCCTTCGTGCGGGAGGGGAGGCGGGTGATGCGTTAGGTGAAGCCTCTCGAGCCGAAGGATCGCTCGGACTCAGTTATCTACCACAAACTTAGCAAAAAAACACCACTGCAAATGCGCAAAGAAAGAGCCCCCTGACGCACGGCTATCCGCATACTTCAGGGGGCTTGCTGGCTATACTTGTGGGAGGGTGGGGTGCAAACCTATATTGGTTCACGAGTCAACCTATATAGGTCGTCATCGCGACCTATATAGCTTCGTCGTCGGAGCAATATAGGTCAGCCCGCCGACCAATATAGGTCGATTTATCTCCCTGTGGTAGGGTGGTGGAGCAAGCGTCGTCTATCCTAGGTATAGCTATAGCGAAAAGCTGCCACGACAAGAAGAGGAAGGGATATGCGAACCAGTACTGGTCGCCGACGTGACCAGTACTGGTAACTGATATCAATCCGTACTACTTCGCACTGCGACCAGTACTGGTCAGATGAGTGACCAGTACTGGTTACTTTCCCCTCCTTGTACGGGGTGCGGTATGGGGTTGTAGTACAGTGCGTTGTGGTATGCTCGCTCGGAGTGCCTTTTCCCCGCTGAGAAAAAGAAATCTCCCCGAGGAGCAGGAGGCGCGTCCTCGGGGAGATCCTAAAACACAAGTAAGAAGTGGGCCTATCAGAGGGCTACTTCGTGGGGCGGGGGCGAATGACGCTCAAGAGGCTGACGTCAGAGGCGTAGTGGAGGTCGAAGGTGCGTAGCTCCTTCACGCTCTCGCTGGGGCTCGTGGGGAGCTGGAGCAGGAGGAGCTTCGTCAGGTCGTGCAGGAGGGGGCCCGAGCGGCCTTGGTCGAGGTAGGAGACCATCAGCACCTTGAGGTCGGGGTGATAGCCTACCTGCATCTTGAAGCCCTGGCGGTTGTCCGTCTCGGTGCGCCCTGCGATAGTATAGAGGAGCTGGGAGGTGAGGCCCTGTACTTCGCTTGCGGGGCGGCTGGTATCAATGGTGGCGGTGTAGACACTGCGCTCCTTGGCCTCGGCGCCGTTGAGGTTCGGCGTGCCCCCCGAGTAATAGATGCGGTGCGTGGCGGGGTCGATGGTGACGCTGCGGCCGATGGGTTCGCTGAGCGTGAAGACAGCGAGGAGCTTCTCTGCAGCGAGGTCGAAGAGGTAATAGCGGTTCGCCGTGTCGCGCAGGACGACCTGAGCGCCCATACGGAAGATGTCCTTGATCTGCGCTCCCGAGAGGGCAATGGGTACCTTGCGTGCGGCGGTGCTTCCCTTGTCGAAGGCGAAGGCCGCGGACTCATAGCGCACGAAGAAGTAGCCCTTATCCTGCCAAGATGCTGCGCCCGTAGGGTAGCCGTAGATGCCCGTGAGGGCGGTCATCTTCCCCGTCTCGGGGTCGAGGCGGTAGAAGTGCTTCTTGTCGAAGGAGAGGTAAGTCGTGCCGTCGTCGAAGGTAAAGGAGTGGCGCACCCATTCATCGCCGTCGGGCTGGGTGATGCGTAGGTTCTTCGTGAGGCGCATCGTCTTGCGGTCGAAGAGGAGGAGGCGTGAGGCGTGCTCGCTGTCGTCGGTGAAGTCGTACTTCGCCAGATAGGCCAGATAGTCGCCCGCTTCGCTCAGCGTGCCTTCGCAGAGGTAGCCTTGGCCATCGTACTCCTTATTAAGCGGGGTGGCCTTGTCGGAGAAGACGGGGAGGAGGGTCTTCGCCTCGCGGTCGAGGAGGCTTAGGCTGGAGGCCACGCCCACGCCATCGGGCTGGCTCGTCAGCACAGCGGCAAGGCCTTGGTTGAAGATCAGGGTGTAGCCCTCATAGTCCTTGTAGGCGGGTGGTGTGGGCTCTGGTGTCGGTGTGGGTACAGGCGTTGGTGTCGGCTGGGGGAGGGGCGTAGACTTATCACCGCAGGCCGTGAGGAGGCTGAGGGCAAGGGCTGCGCTGTAGATGCGGTAGTTCATAGTCGGCGTGTATCTAAGGGTCGGGGAGGAAGAAAGGCGAGGCAGCCACGGGTGTGGTACTGCCTCGCCTTTGCTTATAGGGGGATTACTTGAGCTCCTTGACGGTGAAGTTCTTCCACTTGCCGTCAGTGATCTGATAGGTTGCCTTATTTGCAGGGGTCACGTAGAGGATGGGGCTCTTCATCTGACCGAAGGCTACGTTACCATCGTGGAAAGGGTCATCATCGCTGTAGGGGTTGAAGTCTACCTCGGGCATAGTACCCAGGAGGACAGCGACACCGGAGTTCTTATAATTGCCGTGGAATGCTCCGCGACCGATCTTCTTCACAGCTGGCAGGCTGATGTAGGTGATCTTGAGACCATTCCCACTGATGTTAGAGCCGCCATTGAAGCAGATATGTCCGATCTCTTCCAGCTTGGGGAAGTTCACAGCCGTGAGTGAAGCGTTGTCGGTGAAGACTGCTTCGCCGAGCTTCTTCAGCTTGGGTAGGTGAGCGAAGTTGAGGCTACCCGTCTCGTTGAAGGCGAAGCCACTTACCTCCGTCACACCTTCGGCGTAGATCGCCTTGAAGTTCTGGAATCGCTGCGTGAAGATGCCATTGTCGATACGCGTGATGCTCGAGGGGAGGACGAGGACACCATTGCGGCCCTGACCAGCGAGGTAGCTCTGACCGGCGCTCGTGATGCCCGTCAGCACGCCGCCCTTGACCTTGAAGTACTTGCTGTCGAGGCTCTCGGGGATGGTGATGCCGTCGAGCTTAGCGAAGTGGTGGCGTGCGATGAACTCGAAGTACTGCAGGAAGTTCGGGCTCTTGCTCTCATCGAAGACGAGGACCTTCTCCTCGGGCGTGCCCCAGAAGGCATCTTCAGCCGTGCCGTAGGTCTTGTCGGTCTCATCGATAGCCAGCGGTGGACGCTGTGCACCACCGAAGTCAACAGTCATAAGAGCGGAGCAGCCCTTGAAGGCTGCCTTACCGATCTTCTTCACACCAGGGGCGTGGATAGCCGTGAGCTTCGTATTGTCGAGGAAGACGCCATCAGCGATCTCCGTGACGGTAGCCTCGAGGGTGACGACACCATCTGCGGGGGTCTTGTCGATAGGATAGGTGACGAGTACGCCATCCTTGATCTCAATCTCGGTGCCAGGGATGGGTGCACCGTTGATGGTCTTGAAGTGGTGCTTCTTCGCGAAGTCGGCGAAGTCAGCGACCTTGTCTGCGGGGACGATGAGGTCCTTCTCTTCGGACGTGCCTTCGAAGGCATCATCGCTTGTCGTGGGGACGGTAGCGCCGAGCTCGAGGCTGGTGAGTGCCGAGCCCTTGAAGGCTGCATCACCGATCTTCGTGAGCTTGGGTGCCTTGACCGTCTTCAGCGTCTTGTAGCCCTCGAAGACCTTGGCTGAGATCTCAGTGACTTCGGGGAGGGAGACGAGGCCCGTAGCAGCGACCTCCTTCTCGGGATAGGCTGAGAGGACGCCGCTCGTGATCGTGATACCGCTCTGAGGTACGACGGGTGTGTCGGTCTTGCTACATGAGGCGAGACCCAGGGTGAGAGTTAGAGCAAGGGAGAGAAATTTCTTAATCATAGTTGTGGGTTGGGGTGAAATATAGAGGCACGCCCGCCCTCAAGCTGCGAGAGCTAAGGGCGGATGTGCGGGAGGAGTTACTTAGGCTCGTTAGAGAAGCCGTAGCCAGCCTGCTGAGGCAGGAGGAGCTGCAGCGTCTTGGGATAAGCGAGGTATTCAGCGGGGATCTTGCCCGTGAGCTTATTGCCCGAGAGGATGAACATCGTGTAGCCGTAGTCGGGCAGACCATGCAGGCCAGCGTACTTAGCTGCATCGGGCAGATAGCGCTTGATGCGTGCGGGGATCGTGCCCGTGAGATCGTTGTCGCTCAGGTCTACCGAGATGAGCAGGCTCTGCTGTGCGCCACCGAGGTCCGTGGGGATCGTGCCTGAGAGCTTGTTGCCCTTGAGGTCGATGACGTAGATACCCGTGAGGTGTGCGAGCTCAGCAGGGATCGTTCCCGTGAGCTGGTTGCCTGCGAGGTTGAGCTGCTGGAGCGTCTTCAGCGTACCGAGAGAGACGGGGATAGCGCCCGTGAGCTTGTTGCCCGAGATGTGGATCTCGCGGATGCTCTTCAGCGAGCCGAGGGAGGCGGGGAGGCTTCCCGAGAACTCATTGAGGCCTGCGGAGAAGTACTCGAGCTGAGCGAGTGCGCCGAGCGAGGCAGGGAGCTCACCAGAGAAGTGACAGCCATAGAGGGAGAGGTACTTAGCGCTCTTCAGTGCGCCGATCTCCGTGGGGAGCGTACCCGTGAAGCCCTGGAAGGAGAGGTCGATATAGCGTGCCTTCGTCAGCTGACCGATCTCGCGGGGGAGCGTGCCGGTGAGGGTCTTCCCGTTGGGGCGGTGCTCCTTGGCGGTAGCAGGATCACCATTCCACCACATGCTGAGGTCGTAGCGGCTATTGCTGAGGTCGAGGGTATCGAGCTCGGTGAGCTTGCCGATGGCGGGGGATACCTCGCCCGTCAGGCTCGTGAAGCGCAGACGCAGAGAGCGCAGGTGGGTCAGCTGATAGAGCTCGGCGGGGATGGTACCCGTGAGCTCGCGGTTGTACTGCAGCTGGAGCGAACGCAGAGCGGTGAGCTGGCCGATGCTCTTAGGCAGGGTGCCACGGAGCTTGTTGCCGCCGAGGTAGAGGGCGGTGACACGAGGTGCGCCTGCGACGTCGCTTACCTGGACGCCTGCCCAAGTAGCTACGGGGCGAGAGCTATTCCAGTTGTTGGAGTGCGACCAGCCCATCCCGTCGAGGCTCTTGTAGAGGTCTACAAGGGCAAGGCTGTCGGTCTGGATCGACCCCGTGATCGTCTCGCCTGCGGGGAGCTCCGTAGCGCGAGCGCTGGTGTTGCCAGCGGGCTGAGGCGCATCCTTCTGCTCCTTGCCGCAGCTGGTGACGACTCCACCGAGGGCGATAAGCGCGAGGGTAGAGAGGAGAGTTTTCTTCATTTTAGGTGAATATTAAGTGAACTAATTAGGGTAAATCATCGGTTGGCCTCAGTGCGGCTGGCCGCATTGGGGATGAAGTAGAAGCCTGCGGGGAAGGAATTTACCTGCTCCTTCAGAAGGAGCTTCGTGCCGTCGGCCTTGAGGACCATCGTCACGTTCTTCTTGTTGTAGGTGCTGAAGTCCTCGAAGGCCGCGTAGTAGAGTTCGCCCGTAGTAGGGTCGACGCCGAGGCTGTTGTAGTACATATTAGCGGACGTACCTACGCCATCGATCGTCTTGACATCGATGACCTGAGAGGTCTTGCTCGTAGCGAAGTCGTGGCAGTAGATGACGGAGCTTTGGCCCGTGAAGTAGAGCTTGTCGCCGTGAGCGAAGAAGGCTGAGGTGGCAGACCAACCCGAGGAAATGGACTTGTCGAGGATGTGCCTGTCGAGGGCGACGAAGTTGTCAGGGGTGGGGTCTACCTTGAGGATCGCATTGGGGCTCGTCGTAGATACCCAGAGCTTACCATCGTGGCTGACGGCGATACCCGAGGGCTTGGCGGGGGAGAGATCCAGCTCACGTACGACCTGCGTACCCTGGATCATCAGCACCTTGCTGTCGGAGGTGAGGGCGAAGAGGCGCTCGCCGATCTGTGCCATACGCAGCTTCTTGGCCTTGCTCGTACCTGGAATGGAGACGAAGCCGCCATCAGCCGTGCCGCGGTAGATCCCATTGCGGTCGGTGCGCAGGTAGATCTGGTCACGCAGGACAGCGATGTGCGTAGGCCACTGCTGTGCGAGAGCCTCGTCGTTGTAGACCTTGACCTTCTCGAGGGAGTTGCTACGGGCGATAGTTAGCAGGCCCTCACCGCCGTTCTTGGGGCCGTTCTGCGAGATGATATAGATCTGGTCATTCTCGAAGGTGAGGTCCTGGCAGACATTCCCGAGCTTCGTGCCATTGACGTGGTAGTAAGCCTGATCGATGACGAGCTTCTTGGAGGGATGAATATAGGTCAGTGAGCCCGTCTCATTGCCGAAGTTCCCTTCGTTGAGGAGGAAGGCGCCTTCGGAGAAGCGGGGAGCGACGGTGTAGGTGTGCTTAGCGCTCTTGCCGTCGACGGTGAGCGTGACTTCATACTTCCCTGGGTGGGCGGTGGTGAAGTCGAAGGTAGCACCTTCGGCAGCCTTCGCACCGTTCACAGCCCATACGGCTTTGGCGGCAGCGTCCTTTGCTACACCAGCGACACTCAGATGGGCGGTGTCGAGCTGGTAGAACTCTAAGGTGCTTGCCACTCCGTCGATCGTCAGAGTAGAGGGCGGATTAGGGCTTGGCGTGGGGTCGTCCTTCTTACAGGAGGCGAGGCCAGCGATGAGAGCGAGGCTGGCGATGAGAATCTTCTTGTACATAGTGGAGGAGGTTAGTGAAGTTAGTTAGGGATGTCTTCCTTGAGGACGTGGAGGTCGTTGACGCCAGCGATCTCGGTGGAGCATTCGCCGAGCCAGCCGTTCTCCTGATTTACGCCCGTATATATCTTGATGAAGTTGACACCAGGGAGGTGGACCTTACGGCCCTTCTTGTCTACGGCCCAGTCGATGTCGATGGCGGAGTCCTTGCGGTCGTTCAGTTCGTTGTCGCCATAGCCGTAGCGGAACTTATACAGCACATAGTACGTGCCAACGCCGCTCTGGTCTTGGGAGTTCTGTGGGAGGCGCGTACCGCGGAAGGTGAGCTTGTCGCCCTTGACCCACTGCGGGAAGTAGGGCTGTGCGTGCCACTGGTTCTTGACCTTGTAGCCGGAGTTGCCCTTGTTGTCCTCCCAGCGGATGTAGGTGCCCCAGCCGTCCTTGGACTCGGGCTCCTTGGCGGGGCGGTGGTAGGTCATCTCGAAGTCGCGGTAGAAGTTGAGGTCTGCACCAGGGACCTTCGTCTTGACGAGGGTATACCAAGGCTCCTTGGTGTGGTCGACGTGGGCGCTCCCCTCGATCTCGTACCATTCGTCTTCGTCGGGGCGGCCATTGCGGTTCGCATCGTAGGCGACCATGATGACGCCTGGCTCACAGCTACCGCCCTCATAGGCCTCCTTGTTGTCGTTGCCGAAGAAGGCGTTGCCAAGGACGCGGAAGTCACGCTTGCCAGGGACGTTGAGGATCGTGTGGTCGAAGCCCACGACGATGTAGCCACCCCAGCCACCGAGGGTGACGAGGCCGCGCTGGTTATCCTTGAGGTACTCGAGGGCCTTGCGGTTCATATCCTCCTGCGTGTCACCCGCCTCATATTCGGGGAGGGTGTTGGTGAACTGGCCGACAGCAGGCAGGTACTCGAGGACGCGGGTGACGTAGGGCGTCGCATTGGGATTGACGTCGGGCTTGGGGAAGACCGGCTGTGGCTGCGGTGTGGGGCTATCGCTCTTACATGCTGCGAAGGAGAGCGAGGCGATGAGGGCGAGCGCCGTGAAGGCGCGCTGGATATACTGAGGTCTCATTACTGTTGTGGTGTTTGGGGTTTGAGGGGCTGGAGTTCGTATCGGGTGAAGGCGAAGTGCGCGGGGATATCGCCCGTCTTGACGGTCCACTTGCGCTTCCCTGTCTTGAGGTCGTAGCAGTGGAGGCGCCCTGGAGTCACATAGTTCTTAGCGTCGGTGACGTAGAACTCTCCCTGCTCTCTATTCACAGCGATGCCATAGGGGATCTTGATATCCTTCTCCGTGCCGTCCTTGATGAAGTTGCGGTCGATGACCTCCTGGCTCTTGGTGTCGATGACGGTGTAGCTGATCGTGTTCGCCCCCGTGATGTAGCTCCATTCGGTGCTGTAGACGAAGAGGGAGTCACCGGCGAGCGTCATGTTGGAGCAGGAGACGTCAAGTGTCTTGGTGACCTGCTCGGTCTTGGGGTCGAAGACGAAGATCTTTGAGGGCACCTTGTAGTAGTCCCCACGGGAGGATACCCAGATCTTCCCGTAGTTGTCGAGCTCTAGGCGGTGGAGGTTGATCGCCACATCGACCTTCTTCTCTTCGGTGAAGGTCTTCAGGTCGATGACGGAGATGGTCTTGTCGTAGTTGGGTACGCGGTAGCCACCCGAGTTGGCGACATAGAGCTTATCTCCGTGGATGACGAGCTCGTCGGGCTGGTAGCCTACGGGGCACTCCGCTACGACTTTGAGGGTGGCGGTATCAACCTTCGCTACATAGCCGAGGCGTGCATTGGGATCGATCTGGACGGGGCCAGCGTAGGAGCTGACATAGGCAAAGCCATCCTTGAAGGTGATGTAGCGGCAGTTGGGGATGGAGATCTTGCCGATGTGCTTGGCGGTGCGTACGTCCATGACCTCGATGAGGTGGGAGACGTTGATGACGGCATAGAGGCGGTTGCCATAGATCTGTAGGTCGTTACCTACATCACCGAGCTCCTTGACGACTCCGGGATTGCGCTCCGCATAGATATTGCGGGTGTACTTACCGGTCTCGTAGTCGTAGTAGTCGAGGGTGGACTTATTGGAGCCCATGTTTGCCTCGTTGAGGAGGAAGAAGCCCTTAATCGGGCCAGCAGGTTCTGGCTTCCCCCCTTGCTCTTCGGTAGAGGGGATGATCTCATCCTCCTTGCGACAGGAGGATAGGGAGAAGGCAAAGATGCTTACCCAGAGGAGTAAGCGGGTGATGGATGAAGTCTTCATAGCTAGCTGGTGGTCATAGGGTGTATTCGATCTTGACCTTGGCGTGGGCGCCAGGCATAGGGTAGGAGCGCACGACCTCGTACTGCTGGTCGAAGATGTTGCTTACTTCTGCCGTCAGTCGTAGGCTGTGGCCACGGAGAGAGAAGGGGCGGGATAGTGTAAGGTCGCTGGTGTACCAGGGGCGGATATAGTTCTCGCGGATGTTGGCACTGGCATCATAGCGCTCGCCCGTGTAGATGAAGCTGTAGTTCAGCTCCCAGCCACGCCAGCCGAGGGTGACGATGGCTGATCCGCTGTGCCAAGGGATATAGGGTATCTGCCCTCCATAGTAGCTGTCGGAGGGATCGGTGAGGTCTTGGGCCTTCTGATAGGTATAGGAGAGGCGGGTCGAGGCGGTGACGGCACCTATCAGCCACTGCGTCTCGAGCGCGAGGTCGATACCGCGGATGCGGACATGCCCGAGGTTGACCATCGTCCACTGGAACTGGTTCGAGGTCGGCATGGCGATGATCTTGTCATCGACATAGTTCAGATAGCCATCTGCCTGCACCTCCATGCGGCGCAGAGCTCCGCGCTGGAAGGTCTTCGTGTAGACCACGCCGAGGTCGTACTGCGTGGTGTACTCGGGGCGGAGGTACTTATTCCCGATGAAGGTATAGTACAGGTCGTTGAAGGTCGGCATGCGGAAGATCCGCTTGTAGAAGCCACGCAGGCTGAGGTCGTGCTGACTCAGGGGCTTGTAGCTGGCGATGAGGGTGGGTGTCCACTCGCTCTTCTCGGGGGCTTGGCCGTCCTTGGCCTTCGTCCAGTCGTGGACGTAGGTGTGCAGGAGGCTGGCCTGTGCCTTCAGTCCGCCGTGGCTGTAGTCGGTAGCCGCTGCTGTGAGGAGGGTAAGGCGGGTGGGGTAGGCGAAGGCGTAGAGGTCGGCCGTGAGGCTATTATACTGCGCATCGGAGGCCAGTGCCACACGCCAGTCATCGCCGAGGCTGAGCTGATGGGCGGTAGAGAGATAGCCCTCCTGCTGGTGGTAATGGTTGTCGACGTACATCGTCGTCACATCCAGCCGTGGGTCGGAGAGGTAGTGGAGGTAGTCGTAGGCGTACTTCGCATTCGCCAGCAGGGTGTACCTGCCGAAGGTCTTGCGCAGTGTGCCTTGCGCCATCACGTCGGTATCCCACTGACGGTCCTCGTGCTTGAACTTCCCCGGCTCTTCGCGTACGAAGGCTCCCGGGTAGCCACGCTCCGAGCGATAGAGATAAGCCTTGGCGCGCCACTCGCCTTCGTCGAGCCGTCCGAAGAGCCCCGTCTCGAGGCGCAGGGAGTGGACATCGCCATTGTGGCGAACGGACGTCGTGTCGTAGCCGTCCTTCTTCTTGTAGGTGAAGCGGTAGCGCCCCGAGGTATAGAGGTATTCGCCACTCATCGAGAGGTCGAGGGTGGGGGAGAGGCGCTGCTCGTAGAGGAGGGAGGGATTGATAGTGGAGAAGGAGCCTGCCTTGAGAGCGGCCTTGAGATTGGTCTTATGCTGGGGGGCAAAGGTGGGGCGGCGCGTCGTCATGTAGAGCGCGGCTGCCGAGGAGAAGCTCTTCGCAGGCTGGAGGATGGTGCTACGCTGACCATTATATATGGAGACGGTCTCCATGTTGTCAAGGGAGAAGCGCCCGAGGTCTATCTGCCCGTTCTGCGCATTGCCCAGCTGCAGGCCATCATAGAAGACGCCCACATGCTGGGAGCCCATGCTGCGTACGTTCACCGTCTTCAGCCCTCCGATGCCGCCGTAGTCCTTGATCTGGACACCCGCGAAGTAGCGCAAGGCGTCGGCTACGCTCACGGCGCTAAGGCGCTGGAGGTCGCGCCCGCCCAAGACTTGTGCGGGTATGACATCCTTCGGGATCAAGCGCTCCGTGACGACCACGCCCTCGAGGACGTGGATACTGTCAATATGCCCAGCAGCCCAAGCCTTGGTCAGAGGAAGGAGCAGGAGGCACAATAGCAGGAGCGCATGCTGTCTGCTATGATAAAGTTTCATTAAGTCGGTTTCAGTTAGTAGTCAGAGGGGGAGCTTGTCATGGTAGCGTCTCTCTGGCACCAGCTATTGGGTACAAAGGTAAGGCTTTTGGTGCGGTTGCCCGCGAGAGTGCTATGAGGCGGTAGCATGCGGGCTTGCGGATGGGGTGGTGTGAACCTATATTGGTCGGCGGGCTGACCTATATAGGTCGTCATCGCGACCTATAT